>Ga0184628_10000031_pt1 | contig 64362 bp, 59 predicted proteins | sample PLM4_5_b1_FD_133149 | JGI IMG/M metagenome (GOLD analysis project Ga0184628, IMG submission 133149) | Groundwater sediment microbial communities from an aquifer in East River, Colorado, USA - PLM4_5_b1 | ecosystem: Environmental > Terrestrial > Soil > Riparian zone | place: USA: East River...
GCCATCGGGCCGCGGCGATACGACCTTTGTCGTGGCCGATACCGTGAGCTGGCTCCACGGTCGACATTCGCTGAAGCTCGGAGGAGAGTACCGGCAGTTTCTAAACAACAATTTCCGCCAGGCCACAGGCTCTTTCACCTTCCCAACCGTGGCTGCCTTTCTGGCGGACACGGCAAACTCTTTCAGTGTGACGTTGGGTAACCAGAGCAGCAGCATCGCTCAGGGTGCGTTGGCATTTTTTCTTCAGGACAGTTACAAACTGCGACGGGATCTGACGCTGGAACTCGGCCTGCGTTACGAATGGAACATGACTCCGAGCGAACGTTATGATCGTTTCATTGTCTTCGATCCGAACGCGGTTGCGCTCGTGCGCGTTGGGACAGACATCGATGCCATCTATCACGAGAACAACAAGAATATTCAACCCCGTGTGGGTTTTGCCTGGATGCCCTTCGGAGGGGATAAGACCGTGCTGCGCGGTGCGTACGGCATCTACGTGGACCAACCCATGACCAGTCTGGTCACCGCAACCAGTGGAAATCCACCGCTGGCAATCCCGCTCACGTTTACCGGCGCCGTCCGGTTCGACAACGCGATCAATTTGGCGGGTCCCGCGGGCCTTGCCCCGGTGTCGGTGGACCGGAACTTCGATAACGCGTACATGCAATCGTGGAATTTGAACCTGCAGCATCAGTTCAAGCCGTTTGCGTTGCTGGCCGGCTACGTTGGATCCAAGGGCACCCACTTGATTACGCGACGCAATATCAATCAGCCAGTCAGTGGCGAACGTCCGTATCCGGTGTTGTCCAGCTCCAGTCCGATATTGCCGGGTGCAAGCCTGGGCAATATCACTCAGGTTGAAGGCTCAGGCAATTCGAGTTACAACGCCCTTTGGGTAACGGCCACACGCCGGCTGACGCGTCAACTGCAATTCGACGCGTCGTACACCTGGTCCAGATCCCTGGACTACACCTCATTCAGCACACAGGGAGTGGTGGTTCAGGACAGTTATGACCTCGCTGGAAGCCGCGGCTTGTCGGACTTTGATGCTCGTCATCGGTTCGTTATCAGTGCAGTATACGAATTGCCGTTTCGTGGCAACAGGCTGGTCGATGGCTGGCAGCTCGCCGCGATCGTACAATCCCAAAGCGGCAATCCGGTAAACATCGTCACGACGAACAGCGCGGTGAATGGCGTGGCGGGCACTCTCCGACCCGATGTCACGGGGCCCGTCGAGATCCTCGGCAGCGTTGATGCGTGGTTTGACACTTCGGTGTTTGCACCGGTCGCGCGCTTCGGCAACCTGGGGCGAAACGTCATCATCGGCCCCACCTTCAATAACACGGATTTTTCGATCACCAAGATGACCAAACTCAACGAGAAATCTCGCCTGCAGCTGCGCGCCGAGTTCTTTGACCTCTTTAATCACGCGAACTTTGGACAGCCCGGCAATGTCGTGGGAACTCCCTCGTTCGGACGAATCACGAACACCCGGTTTCCCACCGGTGAATCCGGCTCGTCGCGACAGATACAACTTGGTTTGAGGATGATCTTCTAATGGCCTATGGAGGTATGCATGAATTGGAGGAGAGGTAGGCACAACTCCCCTCCTGGAACAGGAGGGGTGGCCCGAAGGGCCGGGGTGGTAGTAATGTCGAAAGTGAACGAATGGGGCGGAGAGTTATTCGATCCATCTACCACCCCGGCGCTGCGCGCCACCCCTCCTGTTCCAGGAGGGGAGTTGTGCCTACCTCTCCTCCAATTCATTCACACCTTCATAGACCGCCCCTACAGAAAGCGGGCTGGTTCCGTTTCATCTGTTGCGGGTCACCAGTGAGTGAAGCGATGAAAGTTGCCGTTCCCAGGCCTGGCGTGCGCGGTTTCGTTTTGTTGTTTTCACTCATCGTTGTGATGATCCTGTTGCCAGCAAGTGGTGCTGCCCAGGCGCCGACCAGGAGGGTCTTAATCCTCTCTGGATCCGATCCAAATTTTCCTGGCTTCTCGCTAATAACCGGAAAGATTGTGTCCACCTTGCGGGGTAGTTGGCAATCTCGCGTCGAGGTACTTTACGAAGTTCAGGAAGGTCTGATCGAGCCCCCTGTGTCACCGCGTAGCGATGAAGAACTGGCCAGCTATCTGAAGCGGAAGTATGCCGCCAGGAAACTGGACTTGATCCTCTCTCTGCAGGCCCCACGGCTGCGAATACTACTGCAGAAAGAACCCGGGCTCTTCGGGAATGTCCCTAAGATCTTCTACGAGTTTGAGAGCGAACGTGAGGCCATCAATCGTGCCCTGGGGCCGAACATCACTGGGGCATGGGTAGACCTGGATCTCATTAAGACATTGGAGCTCGCGCTGACGTTACATCCCGACACCCGGAAAATCGTGGTCGTATCCGGCAATGGCGCACAGGACTACGTGAAAAGGGAAACGGCGCAGGTACAATTTCGCAATTACGAGAAACGCGCGGAATTTTCCTACCTGCAGCCCGGCACGATCGAAGAATTAAAAGGCGAGCTGGCCGCGCTGGATAAGAGGTCCGTCGTGATTTTCCTGATGTTCACGCGCGATAAAGCCGGAAACAGGTATACCGGACCGGAAGTTATATCGGTGATAGCTCCTGCCTCGAAGGCTCCGATATTCGGTTACTCCGATACTTATCTGGGTCTCGGGATTACCGGTGGCAACCTGCAAGACTTTGAAGCGACAGGACGGCGAATCGGAGAGATGGGCCTGCGGGTTCTTTCCGGCGAAAGGCCCAAAACAATTCCTCAGGAAGTTGCTCCAACCGTCATGACTGTGGACTGGCGCGAACTCCAGCGGTGGGGCGTCAACGAACGAAGTCTTCCACCGGGCAGCGTCGTCAGGTACAGAGAGGCGTCGTTCTGGGATTTGTACAAATGGTACATCATTGGTCTCGTTGCGGCGATTGTCGTTGAGGCACTGCTCATCGCCGGGCTATTGATCAGCCGCAGCAGACGCCGACTGGCCGAAGAAGAAAATGAAAAGTTGGCAGCAATAGTCGAGTCTTCGGATGACGCGATTTGGAGTAAGAACCTGGAGGGAACCATCACCAGCTGGAATCGAGGCGCTGAACGTCTGTATGGCTACGCGGCGAGTGAGATTATTGGGAAGCCGGTAACGACTCTGGCTCCGGCGGACCAACAGGAAGAAGTCGCCAAGATTACAGAAAAGATTGGACGCGGAGAGAGCGTGGACCATCTGGAAACCGTGCGCCTTACAAAAGATGGGCGTCGAATCGACGTTTCACTGACAGTCTCTCCTATCAAGGATGCGCACAAGAGGTTCGTTGGCGGGGCAACCATTGCACGCGACATCACTGCCAGCAAGAAGGCCGAAGCCGAAGCGATCGAACAGCGGGCGGAACTCGCTCATCTATCCCGCGTGACGATGCTCGGCGAACTCTCCGGCTCTCTCGCTCATGAATTGAATCAGCCGCTCACTGCCATTCTCAGCAACGCCCAGGCGGCCCAACGCTTCCTCGCGCATGACGACATTGATCGCGACGAATTGAGGGAAATCCTTTCGGACATCGTGGATCAGGACAAGCGCGCCGGCGAAGTCATCCACCGGCTGCGCCTGATGCTAAAGAAGGGAGAAGTGGAGCGGCAATCGCTGGATGTCAATAACGTCGTGCAGGAAGTTCTCAAGCTGATTCGCGGCGACCTGGCAAATCAGAGTGTGACCACGGTCGCCAACCTCGATTCGACTCTGCCGAATGTCCAGGGTGACCGCGTGCAACTCCAACAAGTCCTGTTGAACCTGGTGATGAACGCCTGCGACGCGATGAACCGCAACGCTTCCACCGACCGGCAAATTGTCATCGGCACGGAACTTGACGGCGAGGGAATCTGCATTTCGGTTTCCGACCGTGGTCCGGGCGTGGCCGTGGGAAAACTGGAGCAGGTATTCGAACCCTTCGTTACCTCAAAAGCCCAGGGCCTGGGGCTGGGCTTGCCGATTTGCCGTTCGATCATTACGGCGCATGGCGGCAAGCTATGGGCGGTGAACAATGCGGAGTCCGGCGCCACCTTCCATTTCACGCTGCCGGTGACAATGGAGTAGTGACCAGGGGAGTAGTCTAGTTTGAAGTTTGGTGAGCAAACTGCCCTCCCGGGATTGGAGGGCAGCGGGATCGCGAAGCGGGATCCGACATCAAGAGATTGCAGGTGGTAGCTTTAGAAAGAGAAACATTTCGATTTGGCTACCACCCCGGCGCTGCGCGCCACCCCTCCTGTTCCAGGTGGGGAGCCGGTATTTTCAAACTAGACCGCTGAATCCGACGGCACCAATCTTCCAATTCCAGACGAAAGCGCCATCGACAGTTCAGACTGCGAATGGGTTTCCAGGCTGCATCATCTTAAAGCATGATTTCGATCAGACGGCCCAGCAGTTCTTCAACCGAAAGAATCGTCAATACCAGCGGAATCATGGGGGCCGCTGTGGCGACGGCAAGCCGCACCGCATCCTGCCATGTGAACGGTATGACATGCATTTCGTTCACCACAGCGTAGCTGTTCGACAGGTCGGCAAGGGACTGAACGTCGGCCGAACCCAGAAGTTCGGAGTTGTCCGGTGTATCCCCGCGCAGCCATTTCTTCTCAAAGCCCAGTGCATAGCGCTGGGCCAGCAATCCGAAGTCGGCGGCGCCCTTTCGCTTCGTGCGATCCAGCAATGGCATGAATATGAGCAGCGGAGTCAGGATCACGAGAAGCAGTGCAAGAACCAGTACGATGGCGTCGTTCTGGAATGACTGCAGTGACGCTCCCTGATACAGCACGCGAGTCGCGATCAGTCCCGAAAGAAGTGTGCCCTGGGCAAACAGGATTGGACCAAAGGCATAGGTGCCTCTTCCGAGGAAGGCGAGTCCGCCGGTTCGATCCGGATGGGTGGCAGAGAGGCGGAGATTGAGTCTCGATATCCGCCACAAAAGCCGGAACCAGATCGCAATCCGCATGTACCATCGCAGGAGTATGAACTGAAAGATTGGCGTACTCACATAGGCATACCAGTAACCGGCCATCGTCAGATTCTGACTGATATTGTTGGACTGGCCATACCAGGTTGCCGCTCCGTCGCCGGTATGACCCCGCTGCCATATGAAGGACCCGAGACCAAATACAACGATGGCCAGAATCAGCTCCAATGCCGTCGAGTTGCGGAGGCGTAACGTGGAGTCGACTGCTTTCTTGAAGGCAGGCAAATCCTTTTCCACGATAATTTGCCTGTCTATAAAATGACGAATCATCGGGCTGAGACGCACATGGACGGTCACTTCGGCAATCACGAGAGCCGGCAGCGCAATCAGGAATCGTGCGTGCGCTTCGACGTCGTACAGGAACGGTACCTTCAGCCCGAACCGTGTGTGAGATTCTATCGTCGACAGGATCAGCAGCGGCAGCCACGCGAGAAGCGACATGAACAGGACCCGCCGATACAAGAGTTCCAGGGCGGGGCCGGAAAGATACGCCTTCCTGTAAATCTGATATAGCGGGCCGCCCAGGACTAATGAAAACTCCGGGTGTTTCGGATCTGTTGGGATCTCCTTCAATGTTTCACCTCAACTGTATTCGCGGTCTGTGACCAGAGCTGTCCAAAATGGAAAATGTTTGGAGCGAATCCCTCTCCTGAAGGGAGAGGGTGGCCCGAAGGGCCGGGTGAGGGGTGAAAAGATGCTTCTCTTCACCCCTCACCCGCCGCTTCGCGGCACCCTCTCCCTTCAGGAGAGGGACGCGCGAATACAGGTCTCAATTTTTTCAAATCGGCTGAAACCTGCAGACCTCGCCTGGAATTTCAGGCCCCCAATGGGGTGACGCCATAGGCTCGTGCGAGATCGTTGATCCCGTTCCTCAGCACGCCCCAGAGTCTTGCGGCTTCGGTTCCATAGCTTCCCTTGGTAAGAGACTGATTCACCTTGCGCCCATCCTCTACCACGCTTTCAACCAGGTTTTTCGTGGACGCCCAGTTGTCGGTACTGTCGAATTTGCGGCGAAGTTTATTCGTCGATTTGTTCAGATCGCCGAGGGATTCTTCAAGGGCATCCTTCTTCGCTCTGGCATTGTTCTTTTGAGCATCGGTAGCCGTCCGTCCTCGCTGCGTCTGGCCGCTGCTTGCAGCGGGAGACTCCCTGGCGGTCTCGCCGCGCTTTTCCAGATAGTCGCGAAACTTATCGGTTCCGTCTTCGACTTGCTTGATGAGATTGCCGACCTGCGCTTTGGCCATGCCCTGCCCCAGAGCGATGTTTGCAGAAATGCCAGCCAGAAGAATGGCGGGCAGGATGATTTGTTTGCGTGTCATGTGCTTCAACATACGGGGTGCCTCCTGTGATGGATCGAAGATTACAGACCGCCGCCCCACAGATACTGATATCCAAATGAGACAGTCTGAAAATTGCCGCCGATTCTGGTAACGGCGCCGGCGGACCAGGACGCCTTCAGGGATTGCCGCCGCGAGAGAGGAACGGAAACGGTGGTACCGACTCGCGAGTTTCTTTGAAGATCATTTCCTTCGACGCCGTTTCGCGTCGTCAGTCCGCCCCGGTAGAAGTTGGCATCGAAGGCCAGCCAGAGCCTGGGTTTGACGTCATAACTGAGATGAAACTGCGAATTGTAGATCGGCTCCTGCGTGCGCGTGCCTCCCTGGTAATTGTTGTTGGTCGTGTAGATCCAGGCCCCGGCATACGCGTCGAGAATCAGCCGGGCTTTTCGGAAAGCATGTGTGAGTCCCACCTCGGGTTTAAAGGACCAGCGGTTGGTGCCAATGCTGATGGCCCGTGCGGGATCATATTGTCCCGTCGGCGCCGATACGACCACGCTGACTCCGACATTGGTTTTCTGTCGATAGCCTGAAAATTCCTTCAGATTCATTGCACGAGCTCCATAGAGATTTATCGAGAATCGTGAGAATCCATCTGCCAGTCCGGAGCGATAAACCTGCGTGAACGAACCTTGGACATTGCCCTGCACATGTCCTGCGACGTACGGCAGGACAACCGTCACGTTTGCGGAACGGCCTGCGACATTGATGGACCGAAAGTACCCGGCGGCGCCGCCGTGGATCTGAGCACTGGCGTTATCGATCGGCAGGGAAGGATCAAAGCTGAGGTCACCGGTGGAATAGCCATAGCTCATATTCACCACGTTTACTCCAATCGGAGATATCGAATACGCGCGAGGTTCCAGTTGCTGAGCCCGCAGCTCACAAGCGAATCCAATTATCAGAACTGCTGCGATGAAACGTTGGAACATTCGAATTCATACCTGCACCCGACTGAACCCGGGATGGGCTTGCCAGTCGCCGCTATTGTCCAGCCGATTGCATTGGGTCGTGAACTGTAGACCCGGACAGGTGCGGAGGGCCGACCTGCCACCCTTTACAGTACCTGGCCCATGTCGCCCGTTGTCTACTCACTCAAGAGGGTGAGGTAGTAGCAGCAATCGTGAGTGGTTGCTCATAACACACGTAGTGAGGAGACAAGAATGACTCGACAAAAGATTCTCGGATACATATCGACCGGAGTTGCACTGGCTGCAATCCTGTTGCTTATCGGCACGTCACCGCTTCTGGCGCAGGACGCCGCCGACACGATGCCCCACCTGGATATTTATGGTTTCGCGATGCTGGACACAGGCTATGAGACGGGACGGGCCGATCCGAACTGGTTCGATGTCTTGCGTCCGACGAAACTGCCTTCGACCCCCACGGAGTTTGGGGCGGATGGACACTATTTCGCCGGTGTCCGGCAAACCCGGTTTGGCGTCAAGTCCTTCGTTCCAACGAGTGCTGGTCCACTCAAGGTGACTTTCGAGTTCGAATTGTTCGGAACCGGAGTGGACGCGGGACAAACGACATTCCGTTTGCGGCATGCTTATGGCGAACTGGGCAAGTTCGGTGCAGGACAGACGTGGAGCCCATTCATGGACATCGATGTCTTCCCGAACTCGATCGAGTACTGGGGACCCAACGGCATGGTGTTCTACCGTAATGTTCAGGTCCGTTACACGCCCTGGTCCAATGGCGACTCGCGCTTAGTAGTCGCTATTGAACGTCCGGGGGGCGGCGGGGATCAAGGCATCTACGGCATCCAGCTTGCGGGTGTCAGCGGTCGTTTCCCTGCACCGGATGTTTCGGCGCACTTCCGGAAGGCCGGCGAGAAGGGGCACATTCAGATCGCAGGAATTTACCGAAGATTAAACTGGGACGACGCGAACGCCACGCCGGCCCAGGATTTAACCGGCAGCGCAAATGGATGGGGTATTAACGTCAGTTCGAACATCAAGCTCAAGAAGAACGTCGTGCGTCTGCAGTACGTATACGGCGAGGGAATTCAGAACTACATGAATGATGCCACTTCAGATGTTGGTGTGGAAGCCAGTCCATCCACCCCTACACAACTTATTGTTGGAAAGCCTCTCCCCATGGATGGAGTGGTGGCATTCCTGGATCTCAACTGGAGCGAAAAGTTTACGAGCAGCGTCGGTTACTCCCGTCTGGATGTCAATAACACGGATGGGCAGGGAGGCACGGCATTCAAGTCGGGTCAATATGCCCTCGGCAACATCCTGTATTACCCGACGAAGGGAGTCATGTTGGGACCGGAGATCCAGTGGGGTCAGCGGGAAGGCAAAAACGGCTTTACCGAATCGGATTGGAAATTCCAGTTCTCGGCCAAGTACAACTTTAATTTCAGGGTTGGTGGCTAAACCGGGCGAACCCTGCGAATGCCATGAACAGATTTAGAGGAGGTTTTATGTTCGAAGGAAAATTTGCAGCAAGAGTGCTGATGGTTACCGCACTAATTGCGGCGACGACGTTCATGGCATTCGCGCCTGCGCCCATGCGGGCGCAGGCGGCTCCGGCGAGAGCGGCTGCTCCCGCCGCCGCACAGGCGGCTCCTGCCAGAGGAGCACAGGCTCCAACACCGCGGCAACAGCAGCTGCGAACGGCTGTTGATGAGGCCTACGCCAAGTTCAAGGGCGACACCAAAGGCAAGAATGCGGACTACATTCCGTATCTTGCCCAGGTCAATCCGAATCTTTTCGGGATCTCCGTTGTCACTACCGACGGTCAGGCGTACTCGGTTGGTGACATCAACTATTCCTTCTCGATTCAGTCAATCTCGAAAGTCTATTCCCTGGCTTTGGCCATGGAAGAGTCGGGAGCGGCTGAAGTGTTTGAGAGGATCGGTTCCGAACCGACGGGCCGGGCGTTTAATTCCGTTTCGGCAGTCGTGGAAATGCCTACCCACACCGGCAACCCTCTGGTCAATGCCGGCGCTATCGCGACCGTGAGCATGCTGAAAGCCCAGAATGCCAATGACAAATGGAACAAGATCCTCAACTTCTACAGCGATGCGGCCGGCGAGAAGCTGGTGCTGATCGACGAAGTCTACAAATCAGAAGCCGCGACCAATCAGGGCAACCGCGCCCTGGCGGCTCTGCTTCTGAAGTATGAGCGGATCTATGCGGACGGTTTGGAATCGGTGGATGTGTACACCAAGCAGTGCTCTGTTGGAGTGAATACAAAACAGCTCGGCATGATGGGTGCAACTCTCGCCAATAATGGCAAGAACCCGGTTACCGGCAAACAGCTGATCAAAGCGGAGAATATTCCACACATCCTCGCAACGATGACGTCCGCGGGTCTCTATGATGGCTCCGGTGGATGGGCATGGAAAGTTGGTCTTCCCACCAAGAGTGGAGTGGGAGGAGGCCTGCTCGCCATTGTCCCCGGTCAGGGCGCCATTGCCGTGTTCTCTCCCCGGTTGGATGAAGCCGGCAACAGCGTCAAGGCCCAGGAAGTGATTGCCTACATCGCGACCAAGATGAACCTGAATCTCTACGATTCATCGCCTGACGTGATGAAGTAAGCGGCCTCTTGAACAGACGGTCGTCCCCCGTGAGACACCGTGTGCCGCTACCGGCGGGTCCGCTCGGTGTTTCTCAAAGGGCCGCGTTGGCATGGTTCTCCCTCCACCATGCTGACGCGGCCGCATTCTTACGGATATCCAGGAAGGACCTTTAATGAAGAGAAGTTCTATGAAACGGTGGTTGTTCTTCCTGAGCCTGATTGTTGTCGTCTCATTTTCCGCGAGTGCGCAAACCGGAACCTACGAGGTGAACGACTCCCACTTTCACCTGACCAACTACATCCAGGAAGGCACCAATATTCAGGACTTCCTCAAGATCATGGGAACCAAGGTGGGACGTGTCGCGTTATTTGGCATACCGTTGCAGCAGCAATGGTCGTCCCGCGTCGATGGCGATCACGCCCCGACGTACTACCTGAACACCGACGCGCCGCTCTACTACTACTCCTTCACCGACGCCTGGATCGCAATGGCGTACAAATCCCTGCCCAGGGACCAGCAGGCGCGTTTCGATCCCATGATCACAGGCTTCAATCCCACAGACATGTATGCCGCCGATCATATCCGACGCGTTCTGCAGACGTTTCCCGGCGTCTTCACCGGGATCGGAGAGTTCACCATCCACAAGGAGTTTGTCTCTGCCAAGATTTCGGGTGAAGTCGCCAGCCTGCAGGATCCCGCACTGGATAAGATTTTCGACTTCACCACCGAAGTCGGTTTGGTTTCCATCCTCCACAACGACATGGATGTGCCATTTTCAAAGGAAGGTTCTGCACCTGCGTATCTGGACCAGATCAAAACACTATTCAAACGTCACCCGAACGCCAGCATCATCTGGGCGCACACGGGCATGGGAAGGATTGTGCGTCCAGTCAAGAACCACGCTGCTGCAATCGAAGAAATACTGAAGGATCCGGCATACAAGAACGTGAACTTCGATATTTCCTGGGACGAAGTTGCCAAGTATCTGGTCGCGACACCGGAGTCAACTCGAGCCGCAGCAGATTTGATCAATCGGTACCCGGACCGTTTTCTCTTTGGCACCGATGAAGTCGCACCCAGGACGCAGGAGTCGTACCTGAAGGTCTACTATCAGTACGATCCTCTGTGGGCGCTGCTCACAAGGGACACTGTCCAGAAAGTGCGCAAAGGGAACTACGAAAGGATCTTTGATCAGGCGCGACTGAAGGTTCGGGCCTGGGAGAAGACGCACGTGACTGGCGCGGTTGCTGCTGCCGCTGCACGTTAGTGGATCATCTGAATAATCGAAAAATTTAATATCATCAGGCGCTACGCTCGCAATTCCGATACTGTGGGCCTTGCTGGTTCTGTGTGTGAATGCAAGATTGAAGGGAGATCTTTGAGTGACGATCAGGGGAAGATTGCTTGAATGCGGGGTGTGCGTTGTTTCCGTTCTGATGATTGCGGTTCCAGGACAATTGAGTGCGCAGGCAGCAGCTACTCCGGCTCCAGCCACACAAGCGGCGGCACCGGCTGTATCGCCGAATGCGGAGGCCCAGACTCCTGCCGGAGCTAACCTTATCCCCTGCGCTTCAAACGTCGGTGAGCGGATACTTTGCGCGGCGGACACTTCCGCAGGTGTCGTTCTCGCGAGGTCGACCGGATCCGCGGCATGCCTGCTGGGCAAGACCTGGGGTTACGACGACACCGGTATATGGGTTTCGGATGGTTGCAGCGGTGTGTTCATCGCCGGCCAGATCGGACCCGTCCAGGCAACGCCGGCGAAGCAAAAGACTCCTGACTACGTCCCTAACGCCGGATTTCTCCTCTTTGATGGCGAAAAGGGTCAAATGTACTTCCGGCTTTTCAGCTATGCGCGGTACCTGAATCAGCGAAGCCTGGATCCAACGTACGTCGATTATTTTGGCAATACTCATACCTTGCAACTTCGCCAGGACGTGCAGCTGCAGAAATTCTTTTCTCCCTTTTCCGGATGGTTCCTGTCGCCGAAGTTCCGATACTACCTCTATGTATGGTCATCGAATTCTTCGCAGGGTGATCCGGCGCAGGTCGTCGGCGCCGGAAATCTCAGTTATACCTTCAACAGATTCGTGACCGTCGGGGCGGGGATCACATCGCTACCGTCCACACGTAGTACCGAGGGGCAGTTTCCATACTGGCTCACTGTCGACAACCGTCTCATCGCCGACGAGTTCTTCCGCGGGTCCTACACTTCCGGTGTCTGGATAAAGGGCGAAGGTCAGGCCAAGATCAAGTATATGGCGATGTTCGCCAACAACCTCAGCACGCTTGGCGTCAGCGCAACGCAACTGGACAACAAGTTTGACACGCAGTCCTTCATGCTCCAGTGGTTACCATCAACCGGTGAATTTGGTCTCTTCGGGACATTCGGTGACTACGATAATCACCAGAACGTTGCCACCAGACTCGGCTTTCATTTCAACCACAGTCTTGAAGACAAGCAGAGCCAGTCCGGACCGGAAACCATAGAGAACAGTCAGATCCGATTGACGGATGGCAGCGTCATCTTTACTCGCGATCTCTTTGGAGCGGGTATCAATGTGGACAACGTGGAATACAAGATGACGAGCATCGATGCGGGCATCAAGTTCAAGGGGCTTTCACTGGAAGGCGAGTACTACCGGCGATGGCTGACCAACTTCAACGGTTCCAATACGGGTGGCATCGCCGATATCACCGACAACGGATACCAGCTCCAGTCTTCCGCAATGGTCATTCAGAAGAAACTGCAGGTGTATCTCAGCGGGTCGCAAATCTTCGGGAAATACGGCGACGCGTCGGACATCCGGGTAGGAGCGAACTGGTACTTCCTGAGTGAGCGCGGTCTGCGGTTGAACGGTGAATTGCTCCACCTGAACAAGAGTCCAGTGGGCTATACGGCCGTTCCCTATCCCGTCGGAGGCAACGGCAATGTGTTCCACGTCAATCTGGAGATGAACTTCTGATCTTTCTCCGGTAGCGCCGGATCAAATTGTTCGTCGAGCTGTCGTGCTTGAGCTTCGGAGTTGCCGGGCTTTCGAGTTCGGGAATAATTGCCTGCGCCAGCGCTTTACCGAGTTCTACTCCCCATTGGTCGAAGGGATTGATGTTCCAGATGGCGCCTTGAGTGAAGACACTGTGTTCGTAGAGAGCAACCAGCTTGCCTAACGTCTCCGGCGATAGTCTTTCCGCCATGATCATGTTCGACGGGCGGTTGCCCTCAAAGACGCGATGCGGCACCAACGCGGCAGCAGTTCCTTCCGCTTTCACCTCGGCAGCCGTCTTCCCAAACGCGAGCGCTTCGGCCTGGGCAAACACATTCGCCATCAGGATGTCGTGATGCCGGCCCAGCGGCGTGAGCGCCTGGTTAAAAGCGATAAAGTCGCAGGGAATCATCCGCGTGCCCTGATGAATCAGCTGATAGAACGAGTGCTGCCCGTTCGTCCCCGGTTCTCCCCAGTAAATCGGGCTCGTGTCGTATGTCACCTGCCTGCCTTCCAGCGTTACGCCTTTGCCGTTGCTCTCCATGGTCAGTTGCTGGAGATATGCCGGGAAGCGTTTCAGATAGTTCTCGTACGGCAGTACGGCAACAGTCTGCGCACCAAAGAAATCGCTGTACCAGATCGACAACAGTCCCATCAGTACCGGCAGATTTTTCTCGAACGGTGCAGTGCGGAAGTGATTGTCCATCTGGTGAAATCCGTCGAGCATGGCGCGGAAGTTCTCGGGGCCGATCGCCATCATCGTCGAAAGCCCGATCGCCGAATCCATCGAGTAGCGGCCACCGACCCAGTCCCAGAACCCGAACATGTTGGCCGTGTCGATGCCGAACGCCGACACTTTCTCTGCATTCGTCGAGACCGCAACGAAGTGCTTCGCTACTGCTGTGGTATCTCCGCCGAGCCCGGCCAGCAGCCAGTCGCGCGCGCTTTGTGCGTTGGTCATCGTTTCCATCGTCGTGAAGGTCTTCGACGAGACAATGAAGAGAGTCTCTGCGGGATCCAGATCGCGCGTGGCTTCGACGAGATCAATTCCGTCGACATTGGAGACGAACCGGAATGTCATCGAACGTTCGCTGTAGTGACGCAATGCCTCGTATGCCATCACCGGTCCAAGGTCCGAGCCACCGATCCCGATGTTGATAACATTCCGGATTCGCTTACCGGTGTGGCCCTTCCATTCCCCTCTGCGGACGCGGTTGACGAAGCCGGACATCTTGTCGAGCACCGCGTGAACGTCGGGCACGACGTTCTTCCCGTCGACAAGAAATGTTCCGCCGCGCGGTGCGCGCAAAGCCACGTGCAGGACGGCGCGGTTTTCGGTGACGTTGATCTTCTCGCCTGCAAACATCGCATCGATCCGGTTGCGCAACCCGGATTCGCCGGCGAGCTTCAGCAGCAGCTGGATCGTTTGATCCGTGACGCGGTTCTTCGAGTAGTCGAGAAAAATTCCCGCGGCCTCAACAGTCAGTCGTTGTCCGCGTTTGGGATCAGTTGCAAACAGTTTGCGGAGATGAAGCGGTTTGATCTTCTTGTAGTGGGCAGCAAGCGCTTTCCATGCCGCCCGTGCCGTCAGCGATGCTTTCGTCTTCTTCATGCGTTCGTTTCCTTCGGTTTCCTTGTCGGTTCTCACATTAGTTCAGAGTCCGTCTTGAAATGAACTTCTAAATGATGTTCTGATGAAGCCCGACATGATCCGCAATATATGGATGCTCACACTCGCCTGCCTGTTTGTTGCACTGCCTGCGGCTCCAGCGTATTCCGCGGAAGTTGATCTTTCGCGTCCGGCCTCGGAAGCAGGCCCAACGCAGGTGCGAGTCTTTTTCTATCTTGCGGATCTTCACGAAGTCGACGGAGCAAATCAGACATTTCACGCCGATGTCGTCCTCGAGGCCGAGTGGATGGATAAACGTCTTGCCGGCCGCTGGCCCAGCGATACTACTGTGCCGCTGGCGGATATCTGGAATCCACGACTGGCGCTGGTGAACCAGAAGAGTGTGGTTCAACTTTTTCCGGATCGTGTTCGGGTGGAGCCCTCTGGTTTAGTGCATTGGGGGCAGCGATGGCTCGGGAGTTTCTCAACTCGCATGGATCTGAAAGACTTCCCAATGGATCGTCAGAGATTCGAGGTCCAGATCGTGAGCCTCGGCTATTCTCGAGACAAGGTTGAACTGGTTATCAACACCGAAAAGTCGCAGACCACTCGCGCGAAGTCCCTTTCGATCACCGACTGGGAAGTGGGGCCCGCAACAGCAGAGAGCCTGGATTTCGCGACTGCACCCGGCGAAGCGGCGTACTCCAGCGCCCGACTATGGTTTGAGGGTCAGCGCTACGTTCGATACTACGTCTTTCAAACCATAATCCCGCTCGTGTTTATTGTGCTGATGGGCTGGCTGGCGTTCTTTGTGCATGCTTCGGTTATTCCTGCCCGGATGAGCGTGGCAATGACGACCATGCTCACTCTCATCTCCTATCGCTTCGCCCTGGGACGATCGATTCCGACACTCACATACCTGACGCGCTTCGACTACTTCATGCTGGCATCCACCGTGCTGGTTTTTGTGATTCTCGTGGTTGTATCGCTGGAGGCGTACCTCGTCAGCAGGGAGAAAGTCGCGCTCTGCAACCGTATCGATTTCTGGGCGCGGTGTGTTTTCCCAATTATCTTCGCAACGGTGTTTGTCCTCGCATGGTGGGGAAATCGATGAATGGTGTCCGGGTTAGGAATCAGGCTCCTGAAATCAGCAACAAGCCATCGCCGATCGCCGATTTGGAACATCCTTTTGCATTCAGCACTAGCAATAACCAGGTCCTTTCGGCCTGGGTGGGTAACTGCGTCCTGCCGACAGCGCCATCGCTAACGCTGAATGCAAAAGGATGTTCCAAATCGGCGATCGGCGATTGCTGATTGCTGATTGAGGACTTGATTCGTCACGTATGCTAGTGCCCCTTCAGGAGAGGGATTCGCAACACCCGGGATTAAACTTTCCAACCAGTATTAAGTCCAATGAGTTGTAGCATGTAACTCCATCCTATACGGAGCGTACTTCTTAATTATGAAATCCAAATTGATGTTCGTCGGGTTTGTGCTTCTGGCCTGGGCTGCCGCATCGACCGCACAACAGGCGCCCACGACCGCTCCTTCAAATACTTCGGCAACGCAGGCCAACAACGCCGCGTTGGCTTCCATTTCAGGAACCATTTCCGACGCCAAGTCGGGTCAGGCTTTGCGGCGAGCTTCGGTAACTCTGCGGCCATCCAATGGCGGCCGCGGCGGCCAGGGTGGCAGAGGAGGTCAGGGCCCCGGAGCAAACAACGGCCAGTTTCCAGGTCAGCTGCAGGCGCTGTTGAACGGCGGCTTACCGACTCAGGGGAATGCCGGCGCACCCGCTGCGCAAAACCCCGGCGGACAAGGTGGCCAGGCCGGGGGCCAGGGTGGAAATGGCGGTCGAGGTGGGCAGCAAGGGCAGGGCGGCGGAGGAGGTCAGGGCGGACAAGGTGGCCAGGGCGGTTTAGGTGGGGGACGCAATCAGGTGACGACTGGAGACGACGGCACGTATTCATTTCCCAATGTGCCTCCCGGCCAGTATCAGGTCGTCGTCGAACGCGATGGATTTATCTCGCAGGAATACGGACAGCGCTCCTGGGTCTCCGGTTCCGGTGCGACACTGACAATTGCTGCCGGACAAAAATTGACGGGGATCAGCATTTCGATGGTTCCGGCCGGAACCATTGCAGGACGAGTACGCGACGAAACGGGAGAAGCCGTCGCCGGAATCCAGATTCAGGCGCTTTCCTACCAATACCTCAACGATGGGACGAAAACGCTCGTCACTGCCAGGCAGGTTCAAACCGACGATCTTGGAGCCTATCGACTCTATTGGTTGACGCCGGGCGATTACTTTATCAGCGCCATCCCGAATGGTCCGGGAGGCCGGCGAGGACAAGCGGTGCAAAATCTCGCCGGAGTCGCACAAGCTGCGGGGCTGACCCAGGTCGCCGGCTTGCTCAGTGCTGCCGTCGCCGGGCCCGCTGTCGAAGAAGCCTATGCGCCGACGTACTATCCCGGTGGATTTGATCCTGAAAATGCCGTTGCCGTGAAAATGCCACCAGCTCAGGAAATCGGGGGAATGGATTTTATTCTGCGCCCGGTTCAAATGGTGACTGTCAGCGGTAAGGTCACGCCTGTCGATCCCGCTACAATTCCGATGACACCGGCGCAACAACAGGCTCAACAGAGATTGCAACAGCTACAGGCGCAGCAGCAGGGAGGCCGCGGAGGAGGCCGTGGCGGAAATAATCCGAACGGCGGCCAGGGCGGACAAGGCGGCCGCAATGGATTCAACTTTGCTGGTGTGAATGTCATTCTCACTCGCATTGGTCCTTCGACAACAGGAGGCCGCGGCGGAGGCGGCGGTCGAGGCGGTGGCGGAGGCCGCGGTGGCGGTGGATTCGGCGGTCCCGGTCAACCTCGTGCCATTGTCGCTGCGGACGGCACTTTCCAGGTCACCAATGTCATTCCCGGATCCTACAACCTGACGGCAATCCAGCAGGCCTCCGGTCAGGTCTTTACTGCGCGTACCCGAGTGGAAGTCGGTTTTTCAAATGTCGGCAATATCAACCTGGCTGTGAGCGCCGGTACGGATATCAAGGGGCAGATTGCTACCGAAGACGGCAAAGCTCCCACAAATTTCCGGATGAATAATGTGCGCGTTCAACTGTCACCCACCGAAGAAGATGTGCCGGTTGGAAACATTCAGGCTCAGGTTCAGGCCGACGGCACGTTTTCACTCACCGGCGTTCCCGCCATGTCCTACAAATTGAGTTTTTCGGGAATCACCGGCGGGTATGCAATTTCCGGCCGCTATGGAAATGTCGAAGTGCTGAACGATGCGATGCAAATTGACGCCGGACAAACCGGGTCTTCGCTTTCCGTTGTTGTTGGCTTCCAGCCGGGCTCCCTCTCCGGTACCGTGACAGATACCAAGGGGCAGGCTTTCCAGGCGGCAACCTCTGTTCTGATACCGAACGCGCGAAATCGAACCGATCTTTACAGGAATGCGACCACCGATCAGAACGGCAAATTCAATCTGACCAATGTTGCGCCCGGAGATTACAAGCTATTCGCATGGGAGGCGATTCCGTCCGGCGCCTATTACGATGCCGAATACATGCGCCCGTTCGAGGATAAGGGCAAGCCCATCACGATAGGGAAGTCCGCTGCTGAAGTCGTGCAGATGAACGTGATTCCTGCAGCACAGCAGTAGACGCCGGATTCGGATTTACAACTATTAACATTGAATGCGAGGAGCAGACCATAGACTCGGTCCATGAAAACAAGATGGACAGCCTTTGGGTTCGCGCTTCTCGCTCTTCAACTCGTATCCAGCGCGCAACAGAATCCCGGTTCGACAACTACAGCTGCACCCACCGCACAGCAGCCTGAGAAAGCCTCCATTTCCGGTTCAGTCCTCAGAGCGGGTAGCGGCGGTCCTGTGAGAAAAGCCACAATCACTTTGAGGCCCGTGGCTGGCAGTGTCACTGGCGCTGTCGGTGGAAACAATGCGCTTCCACAGACTGTACTGCCGCAACTTCCACAGCCAGGCGGAGCGCAACAGGCAGGCGGACGCGGCGGACAGCAAGGCGGACGCGGCGGACAGCAAGGCGGACGCGGCGGACAGCAGGGTGGACGCGGCGCACAGCAAGCGGGAGGACAGGGCGGTGGTCCGCAGAACCAGACGACTTCCGGCGAAGATGGAAGTTTTGAGTTTCTCAATGTAAATCCCGGCCAGTATCAGGTCGCCGTCGATCACGAAGGGTACATCAGTCAGGAATATGGTCAGCGCACATGGAATGGCAGAGGGACTCCGCTTACTCTTGCCGCCGGACAGCGTATGACTTCACTCACTATCCAGCTGGTGCCAACGGGAACGATTGCAGGAAAGATCATCGACGAACACGGTGACGCACTGCCGAGGGTTCAGGTGCAGGCTCTCTCGTATCAATATTTGAACGGCGTTCGAACACTGGTGGCTGGTCGTCAGGAGATGACCAATGACCAGGGGGACTATCGACTGTACTGGCTGAATCCGGGCGAATACTTCATCACTGCAACTCCGAACCTGGGTGGATTTGGACCGGGACCTGGAGGGCGTGGCGGCCCACCTCAGCCGCTTGCTGCAACTGCCGCTTCAGCCGGGACGGACGAATCCTATGCCGCAACGTATTATCCGGGCGGAACGGATCCGGAGACCGCTATCGGCGTGCGTGTGCCAGCGGCGCAGGAGATTCGCGGCGTGGACTTTGTGTTGCGGCCAGTGCACACCGTCAAAGTCAAAGGCAAGATTACGGTGCCTGAAATCACAACTGCGACGACAGCGACAACAGCACAGCAGAATGCGCAGGCACAGCAGAATGGTCGCGGCGGCCGCGGCGGGCCGGGACCCGGCGGTCCGGGTGGTCCGGGCGGCCCTGGAGGCGGAGTTCAGATTGTGTTCACGCGCATCGGAGCAAGTACGGCAGGTGGTGGCCGTGGCGGTGGCGGAGGCAGGGGAGGACCGGGTGGAGGACCTGGTGGTCCCGGTGGCCAGCCATTGGCCTTCATGAATCCCGATGGCACGTTTGAAATTCAAAGCGTTGTTCCGGGGTCTTACAATCTGACGGCATTTCAGCCATCACAGAATCAGCTACTGTCTGCACGTACTCGCGTGGAGGTGGGTTACGGCAATGTGGAAAATATCAATCTCACATTAAGTCCCGGAATGGATATTACGGGGAAGGTGAGCGTTGATGATTCGAAACCTCCTCAGCAATTTCAGATGAATCGATTACGCGTTCAACTGACGCCTACCGAAAATCTTCCGGTTGGAAATTTTCAGGCCCAGGTGATGGACGACGGCAGCTTTGTTCTCAACAGCGTTCCGTCGATGAGCTACCGATTGACGTTGAACGGAGTCACGAGCGGCTATGTCATTGGAGGTCGATATGGAAACGCTGATCCATTTGGAGACTTGCTCCAAGTGGAGACAGGAAGGAGTGTCCCGCTGACGGTGCAGATTGGATTTAATGCAGGATCGGTAACCGGTTCGGTGCAGGACAATAAAGGACAACCATTTCAGGCAGCGACATGCGTTCTGGTTCCGGCCGTGCGCGGTCGTATCGACTTGTACAAGACGGCGTCCAGCGATCAGACGGGAAAGTTCAATTTCGCCAATGTCGCTCCAGGCGACTATCAGGTTTTTGCCTGGGAGGACGTGCCTGCCGGCGCCTACCTGGACCCGGCATTCCTGAAACCGTTCGAAGCGCAGGCCCACTCCATCACTATTAATAAAGGTGCATCGATCGCGACCCAGATCAAAGTGATTCCGGCCGCAACCCCTTAACGAATAACGTCCTCTATACGCAATCAGCCATCGCCAATCGCCGATTTGCAGACATCCTTTTGCACTATCCTTATCGTTCCTGGGCGCTTGCGGCTAATTCATAAGGATGTTGTAAAAGGATGTCTGCAAATCGGCGATTGGCGATGGCTAATTGCTGATTTGATTCCTGAAGCATGTTATTGCGCCCTAAATGCGGGGACACAGGGGACTGTCCCCTCATTCCCTCATTTCCGTAGTGAAATTGTTTCGCAGGCCGCCTGAATTGACCGATTCTGAACGATACAATTCCAATTAACGACAGATTTGTCTGGAAATCGTGCCTCCTCCGACACAATTGAGCGTTTCTTTCGTGTTTTGCCGCATGCTATAAATGCCCGACTTGTTAATGCAAGGCAGCGTTAACAGGATCGGACGAAGAAGTCTTTGAGCTCTCTCCCCCCGCGAGTTCAAGGACTTTTTTATTTGCCTCTAATGGCTGAAGGCGTCCCGCGACGGCTCTGCCGGAGCGGGACGCTTCTTTTTGTTGTAGTAGAATTTCGCGATGCATTTGACCCCCCGTGAGTTAGAGAAGCTGATGATCTTCACCGCCGGCGAACTTGCTCGAAAGCGAAAGAGCCGGGGCTTGAAGCTCAACTATCCCGAATCGGTGGCCTTGATCACATCGGAACTTCTCGAAGAAATCCGGAATGGCAGGACAGTTGCTGAACTCATGACCCTGGGAACACAGATTCTCAGTGTTGCAGATGTCATGGAGGGAGTTCCTGAAATGATCGGAGAGATACAGGTCGAAGGCACGTTTCCCGACGGTACGAAGCTGGTCACGGTCCATCAACCAATACGGCACCCCCAATCATGATTCCCGGAGAATATTTTCTCGGTTCGGAGCCCATCGAAGCGAACGCCGGACGGGCCACTGTCCGGATTGCCGTGACGAATCGTGGCGATCGTCCGGTGCAGGTCGGATCGCACTGTCACTTCTTTGAAGTGAATCGACTGCTCGATTTCGATCGTAAAGCGGCATATGGCACACGGCTCAACATCCCCGCAGGAACCGCCGTTCGATTCGAACCTGGCGACACGAAAGAGATCGAACTCGTCGATCTGGCCGGCACAAGAACGGTGTACGGAATCAATGGGCTCGTGAACGGAAAACTGAAATGAAAATCAGCAGGCGAAGCTACGCCGATCATTACGGTCCGACGACTGGGGATCGAGTTCGTCTGGGAGACACCGACATCATTATCGAGGTGGAGTCGGACCGAACCGTCTATGGCGACGAAGTGAAGTTTGGCGGAGGCAAAGTCATTCGAGACGGAATGGGACAGTCTTCCGAAGCCACACGCGCGGGAGGCGCTCCGGACCTGGTGATAACCAATGCCTTGATCCTGGACTACACCGGGATTTACAAAGCGGACGTGGCCATTCGGGACGGGCGGATCGCCGCAATTGGCAAGGCCGGGAATCCCGGAATCATGGATGGTGTCACGCCTGGCATGGAGATTGGAGCTTCAACCGAAATCCTTGCCGGCGAAGGCCGCATTCTCACGGCAGGCGGCATCGACACGCATATTCACTTCATTTCGCCGAACCAGATTCCGGAAGCGTTTTATTCCGGCGTGACCACATTGATTGGCGGCGGCACTGGTCCTGCCACGGGGACGAATGCTACGACCTGCACGCCAGGTGCGTGGAATATCCGCAGAATGTACGAAGCTGTCGAGGCGTTTCCTCTCAACTTTGGATTTCTGGGAAAAGGAAACTCGTCTCTGCCCGAATCGCTTCGCGAACAAGTTCGCGCCGGAGCACTCGGTCTGAAGCTTCATGAGGATTGGGGAACAACGCCGGCGGCGATCGATCAGTGCCTGAGTGTTGCGGACGAATTCGACGTTCAGGTTGCCATTCATACGGACACATTGAATGAGGCGGGATTCGTCGAAGATACCATCGCCGCATTCAAGGGACGTACCATTCACACCTACCACACCGAAGGCGCCGGCGGCGGCCATGCTCCGGACATTATCAAGGTGTGCGGTCTGCCGAACGTGTTGCCGTCTTCGACCAATCCCACCATGCCGTTTACGCGGAACACCATGGATGAGCACATCGACATGCTGATGGTCTGTCATCACCTGTCACCGTCGATACCCGAAGACGTTGCGTTCGCCGATTCCCGGATTCGCGCCGAAACGATCGGTGCCGAAGACATTCTTCACGATCTCGGCGCCATCAGCATGATGTCGTCCGATTCCCAGGCCATGGGACGCATCGGTGAAGTGATCTGCCGCACCTGGCAGACGGCCGACAAGATGAAGCTGCAGCGTGGGAAATTGAGCGAGGATCACGCGAATAACGACAACTTTAGAGCGAAGCGATACATTGCCAAGTACACCATCAATCCAGCGATCACCCATGGCATCAGCGCGACAGTCGGATCCATTGAGCCGGGCAAGCTTGCGGATCTTGTTCTATGGAAGCCGGCATTTTTTGGAGTGAAGCCGGAGCTCATCATTAAAGGCGGACTCATTGCCGGTTCGCTGATGGGAGACGGGAACGCGTCCATTCCCACGCCACAACCGTGCATTTATCGTCCCATGTTTGGCTCATACGGACTGGCTACCAATCAAACGTCGGTGCACTTTGTTTCGAAAGCGGGCGCGGAAGGCGAGAATCTGCGAACGCTCCAGCGCAGGATGGTTCCCGTTTTTGGCTGCCGTACCTTAAAGAAGACCGATTTGAAACTCAACGACGCATTGCCGAAGATCGACGTCAATCCGGAAAACTATGAAGTCCGGGCCGATGGGAAACTGCTTCATTCCGATCCGGTGGAAACCCTGCCATTGGCGCAACGCTATTTTCTGTTTTGAGTCCATATGACAATAGTGGAGAAAATCTGGGCAACCGCTTCCGTGAGTGCGCAGTATCCCAATTATCCACATGACACCGTGACACTGACCTGGGAAGAGCGACGGCAGGGGCACGGAAAGCGCCGGTCGGATGGCGGGATCATGTTTGCGATTTCATTGCCCGATGGAGCAATTTTGAAAAGTGGTGACTGCTTCATCCTCGAGGCAGAGAAGACCATCGTCAAGGTTCGTGAAGCGCTCGAGCCCGTCTACATTGTTCGGCCCGAATCACCAAAGCAATGGGCGTTTTACGCCTATCACGTAGGGAACCGGCATCAGGCCGTCATGATTGGCGAACGCGAACTGATCCTTCTCCAGAATCCGGCGGTCCGAAGTTTGCTCGAACAACTCAAGGTGACCTACAGCGCCGACTCCCGGTCGTTTTCGGGTGCGCTTGCTCTGGCGGGACATACACATTGAATTATCGGGCAAATCCCTCTCCCGAAGGGAGAGGGTGGTCCGAAGGACCGGGTGAGGGGTACAGTAACGGCACCGTCTCTGTACCCCTCACCCGCCGCTTCGCGGCACCCTCTCCCTTCAGGAGAGGGATTTAGATTCGAATGACACCGCTTCAGTTTGTTCATGCACTTCAACTGACCGACTCGTTTTTTCCGGTCGGAGCCTTTGCTTACTCCGATGGCCTTGAGACCGCGACCGCGAACGGAACTGTTCACGACGCGGAGTCGCTGAAAATCTGGATAACCCACTTCCTGGAAAACGTTTTCGTACCGTGCGACGGGCTGGCCCTGCTGAAGTGTGCCGAAGCTTTCCGGCTGAACGATCTTCCGGCAATATGCGCCATCGATGATGAACTGACGGCAATCAAACCCTCCGCTGCCGTGCGGAACGCAAGCCGATCTGTAGGCAAACGGCTTCTCGCCGCGTATTCGGACATTTCCAGGGATCCGAGTTTTGCGGCCATTGTCGAAACACTTCCTCAATGCAACGCCCCGGTCGCTTATGCTTTGGTGATGTCCCATCGTGGAATCGACTGCCGGGACGCCCTTCTGGCTTTCGGATACAGCCGGATGGCTGGTATTGTTTCTGCGGGCCTGCGGCTGATTTCCATGGGACAGCAGCAGGCCCAGGCACTGTTGTCGGAAGCTCTGGAGCGTCTCCCGGATGCAGCGGATCGTATCGTTGGCATGAAACTGGAACCGCTTCGGTCGTTTGCTCCCTTGATGGATATTTCACAGATGAATCATCGTTACGTATACAGCCGTCTCTTTCGTTCCTGAATCATGAGAAAGCCCGTAAAGATTGGTGTCGGCGGCCCCGTTGGGTCGGGTAAAACGGCGTTGCTCGATTGCCTCTGCAAGGCGATGCGAGATTCCTATCAGTTGGGTGTGGTGACCAATGACATCTTTACCCGCGAAGACATGGAATTTCTCACGCGAAGCAAAGCCCTGACCGCCGATCGCATCATCGGTGTCGAAACCGGTGGGTGTCCTCACACCGCCATTCGAGAAGACGCGTCCATAAACTTTGAAGCCATCGATGAAATGAAGGTTCGATTTCCCAGCCTCGATATTCTCTTTCTTGAAAGCGGTGGCGACAACCTTGCTGCCAGTTTCAGTCCGGAGCTGGTCGATGCCTCGATTTACGTAATCGACGTGGCCGGTGGAGACAAGATTCCACGCAAGGGCGGGCCGGGAATTACCCGATCGGACCTGCTTATCATCAACAAGACCGACCTGGCGCCGTTCGTGGGCGCGGATCTTGCCGTGATGGATCGGGATTCCCGCATGATGCGTGGTTCCAAACCGTATGTCTTTACGAATCTCAAGAAGCGCGAAGGTGTCGACGCAGTGGTTTCGTGGATTCGTCACGAACTTCTGTTTGAGAGTCCTTCGTGACCGTTTCGATCGCCGAGGTCGGCCGTCATGGCCGTCTGGATGTCGCATTCGCAGTCCGGAACGGCCGCACCGAAATTCGTCACAGCTACTGCGAGGTTCCTTTCAAGATCACACGTCTGCATGAGGCCGATGCCACCGGCTTCGCCCATCTGATCCTGATGCAATGTACGGCTGGTTTGTTCGGCGGTGACGCCATCGAAAGCGAAATTCATCTCGATGCAGGCGCTCGCGTCGTGCTGACACAGCAGTCGGCGACGAAGATTCATCCTTCCGGCGACCGGTCTGCGACGCAACGCACGCGAATCCACGTGGAGTCCGGCGCCGAGCTTATTGTGGATTTTGAACCCGTTATTCCGTTTGCGGGATCGAGGCTTCACCAATCGATGCGGGTTGAATTGGAGCCCGGTGCGAGCCTGGTTTACTGGGATGGCATGATGGCCGGCCGGCTCGGGAAGGATGAGCGCTGGCAGTTCAGCGAGCTGTCGATGGAGTTGCGCATCGAACGGGAAGGGCGGCCGTTGTTCCTGGAGCGCTATTTCCTGGTCCCGTCTCAGCAAAACCCCGAATCCGGCTGGGTCATGAATACAGCCGGTTATCTCGGTACGGGAATTTGTTTCAAAGAAGGTGCCGCGCAGCTCGCCGGGGATTTGCACGACGCGATGCCGGGTGCCGGAGTGGATGTTCTCGGTCCCGATGTACTCGCCGCTCGCGTCGCGGTGGAGTCCGGTCCGGAGTTCCATCGGCTTCGTGAAACATTCCGGAGACTTTCTGCCAATTTTGTACTGCCGACGGGCTGAGAGTCCGAGCGCAGTTGCCTAGCATGGCAATAACAATCAAATCATCCATCACTTTTGTAGGGGTTTGAGTTTTCCGATTTGAATGGCCTACGAATTTGTAAGAAATTACGGTGTGAAGAAAATAGGGACAGGCCCCGAATTCGATTGAGGATGGTTTGAGACCGGGAGTTCGATGTTTCGAATTCGGTGCCAGTCCCCACTTTCTTCAAACATTTCTTTAGGCGCCTGGTTCGGGTTGGAATTGTTAACAATTTTGTAATCCCGAATTGCACGGTCCCACATATTTGTCGTCTGCTGAAGTCCGTCTTCTTCGTTTTCCCCAATAAAACGCACGAAGTTTCCCCCCTGCAGATTTGGAACGGCGAGTGCATAAGCCGGTACGCCTGATCGTGGATCAGGCACACGAACAAAATTTACAACAGGTGCTTCGTGCGCCGCAGAGGAGAGGACTACTCATGCTCATTTTTCCGCTCAGACGACGTGTTCCCGCGCTTATTGTGGGAATCCTGGCTTGTGCCGTTGCGGCACAGGCCCAAACCCCAATGCCGGTTACCGTTGGTGCCGGAATGCGAACCAGTTTCGTGCATACCGGCGCTCAGGCTACCACTGGCTCCAGCGAACGATTCCTGCTCGACAGCGCCCGCATCTACTTGAACGGAACAGTGACTCCGGAGATCAAGTTCACGTTCAATACCGAATACAATGGAGTGACCAACAACATCGTCGTGTTGGATGCCGTCGGGCGATTCGAACCCAAAAAAGCCTTTAACATCTGGGCCGGCCGGCACCTGCCTCCCAGCGATCGCGCAAACCTTCATGGTCCGTATTACGCGCACGAATGGGGCTCCTACATTGACAGCATTCAGGATGGATACCCGACCACGATTGTGGGACGCGCCGATGGAATGACCTACTGGGGAGACTTCGGAAAAGCGAAAGTATCTGCCGGTGCGTTTGACGGTCCTCACACAAGCGGAGGCCAGAAAGTCCTGACGGCGGCCCGATTCCAGTACGACTTCCTGGACCCGGAAGAGGGCTACTACCTGAATGGAACCTACTACGGCGGCAAGAAGATTCTCGCCCTTGGTGGTGCAGTTCAAAATCAGTCCGGCAACACGGCTGCAACGGCGGACTTCCTTTTTGAAACGAAGATGGGTGGAGGCGGCGCGATCTCCGTCCAGAGCGAGTATTCCTACTACGACGGACTCGGCGGATGGGATGGGAACTACGCCCTGAGCCGCGGTGCATTCATCATGGCAAGCTACCTGTTTCCGCAGGAGATCGGCCCGGGAAAAATCGAATTCCTTGGCAAGTATGCAGAAGCCAGCTTCGACAGGGGCGCTACCCTGGCGAATCCTTACTACACGCAGAAAACAAGCGAAGCGGATCTGACCTACCTCATCAAGGAGTTCAACGCCCGCGTCACGGCGTTCTACACGAACAAGAAATTCTCTGCTGTGAAATCCGATGTCTGGACGCTCGGGCTTGGCCTGCAGTTCCAGATGTAAATCGTTCCCTAACCGAATACAGAAGGAGTTGACCCAATGAAAAGTAGATTGATGTTTGTGGTTGCCCTGATGTTCGGTGCTGTCGGGATGTTATTCACCACGAAGGTGAACACAGCCCAGCAGCCCACCATCAAGGTCGGTATTATGCACGCGCTTTCCGGCACGATGGCCATCAGCGAAACCACGTTGAAGGACACGGTCCTGATGCTGATCGATGAACAAAACAAAAAGGGCGGATTGCTGGGCCGTAAGCTCGAAGCCGTCGTTGTTGATCCGACATCCGACTGGCCAAAATGGACTGAAAAGGCGGCACAGCTGCTGGAAAAAGACAAAGTGGCTGTGGTGTTCGGATGCTGGACCTCGGTTTCCAGAAAGACCGTATTGCCCGTGTTCGAGAAAGACAACGGTCTGCTCTTTTACCCCGTTCAATACGAGGGTGAGGAGTCGTCCAAGAACGTGATCTATACCGGCGCTGCGCCGAATCAGCAGGCCATTCCCGCGGTGGATTACCTGATGGGCAAGGATGTCAACGTCAAGCGCTGGGTGCTTGAAGGAACGGACTATGTCTATCCTCAGACAACCAACAAAATTCTCAAGGCCTACCTGCTCAGCAAAGGTGTGAAGGAAGAGGACATTTCAGTCAACTACACGCCGTTCGGTCATGCGGACTGGCAGTCCCGCGTCGCCGCCATCAAGAAGTTCGGCTCTGCCGGCAAGAAGACCGCCGTTGTGTCGACGATTAATGGCGACGCAAACGTCCCGTTCTACAAAGAACTGGGCAACCAGAAGATTTCCGCGCAGGACATTCCGGTCATCGCGTTCTCGGTCGGCGAAGAAGAGCTGTCCGGTTTTGACACCAAGCCGCTTCTCGGCCACCTTGCCGCCTGGAACTATTTTGAGAGCATCAACACCTCGCCATTGAACAAAGCGTTCATCGACCAGTGGCACACCTACATCAAGAATCCGAAGCGAACCACCAACGACCCCATGGAAGCGCACTACATTGGTTTCAACATGTGGGTGAAGGCGGTCACGAAGGCTGGGTCTGTCGATGTTGAAAAGGTGCTTGCAGCGCTTCCCGGCACGACAACTCCCAACCTGACGGGCGGGACTTCCACGCTTCTGCCGAACCACCACATCACCAAGCCGGTATTCATCGGTGAAATCAAAGCCGACGGCCAGTTCAACGTCGTTTGGAAATCCACGGCACCTGCCCTGGTTCCCGGCGATGCCTGGTCCGACTATCTGCCGGCCAGCAAGGATCTCGATGCCGATTGGGTGAAGCTGAAGTGCGGAAACTATAATACAGTCCAAAAGAAGTGTTTAAGTCTGACCAGCAAATAACAATGCTTACGCTTCGCCGGGGCGGGCAGTGGCTATTCATGCTGCTGCTCGCCCTCTGGGGCGTGCGCACTGCGCACGCCCAGTCCCCATCCGACGCCACTTTTCTTTCGACGCTGGGGGAATTGCGTGAGGCCTCGTTCTCCGACAAGGAAGCCATCATCGATCGCCTGAGCCAGACGGGACATCCGAGCATTCGCGTCGTCCTCACGGCGTTCATGGAAGATCGCCTCTTTTTCCGTAACGATAATCAGAACATTGTCGTCGCGAAAACAATCGATGGGAGTCCGCCCGAGCTCGAACTTATCGATCCAGTTTCTCTGAAGCCTGCCGGCGCTGCTCCTGTTGAGAGCCTGACCTCTATCAATACGAACAACCATCTCCGGAGCGTATTGAAGACGACCATCGCCCACTTTGCCCTGGCGAGCCCCGATGCGTCGGTACGATTGGACGCGGTGCACGACATGATGCAGTCACCGGATGAAGCCGCCATAGCGTTGCTGAAGGAACGGAGCGCGGTGGAAACCAGTTCCAAAGTTAAAAAGGAAATCGCGGTTGCGCTGGCGCTTGTGGATCTGGACGATTCCGATGCACAGGTGCGTCTCAATGCGATACAGACTCTCACCATCAGCACAAGCCAGGACGTTCGGAACAAGCTTGCCGGTTTACTCGAACAAACCGACGGCAAGTTCACCGAAAGCGACGAACGCGTGCGCAATGCCGCTGCTTCCGCCATGGCCACCATCGATCGATGGCGTACGTTCTATTCGGGAATCGAAACCTTGTTCTTCGGTCTGAGCCTGGGATCGGTGCTGGTGCTGATCGCCATCGGCCTTGCCATTACATTCGGGGTCATGGGTGTCATCAACATGGCCCACGGCGAACTGATGATGCTGGGCGCCTACACCACTTATGTGGTTCAGACGATAATGCCCGGGCACATCGGCATTTCCATTCTCGTGGCAATCCCGGCCGCGTTCATCGTTTCGGGCCTGACGGGAATTGTGATTGAGCGCACGATCATTCGATTCCTTTATGGAAGACCGCTCGAAACTCTGCTCGCGACTTTCGGCGTCAGCCTGATTCTGCAACAACTCGTTCGATCTATTTTTTCGGCACTCAATAAATCGGTCATCACGCCCGAATGGATGAGCGGCTCGCTGCAGATCAATGATGCCTTGAGCATCACTTATAACCGCCTCTACATTGTCATCTTTACGCTGCTTGTCTTCGGAGCAATCATGGCGGTCCTGAAGCGTACCCGGCTTGGCCTCGATATCCGGGCGGTGTCTCAGAACCGTAGCATGGCCAGAGCCATGGGCATCCGCAGTGAATGGGTGGATGCAATGACCTTTGGCCTCGGTTCCGGAATCGCCGGTGTTGCCGGTGTCGCACTGAGCCAGCTCACCAATGTCGGTCCGAACCTTGGCCAGTCGTACATCATCGATTCGTTCATGGTGGTCGTTTTCGGCGGCGTTGGAAATCTCTGGGGCGCGCTTATCGGCGGCATGTCTATGGGAATCGCCAACAAACTGCTGGAGCCTTACGCCGGAGCCGTGCTGGCAAAAATCTTCATACTCATCGCCCTGATATTGTTTATCCAGGCTCGACCTCGAGGGTTGTTCCCGCAATCCGGACGATCGTCGGGAGACAACTAGTGCTGCTTCTGCAACGGTCATGGATCACCGCTTCCGGGAAATCTTCCGCTGAAGAGTCGCGCCGCGGGGCATGGTTTCTTGGGGCACTCGCCTTCGTGGCGATAATCGTGCCGATTCTAAATCAGGCTGTACCTCCGACGTCGCCATTTCATCTTTCGGCCTTTGCCCTCACGCTCATCGGCAAGTATATGTGCTACGCCATGCTGGCCATGGCCGTCGACTTGATCTGGGGATACTGCGGAATTCTAAGTCTGGGGCACGCTGCATTCTTTTCGCTCGGCGGCTATGCGATGGGAATGTATCTGATGCGCCAGATTGGAACCAGAGGAGTATACGGCGACCCGTTACTGCCGGACTTCATGGTGTTCCTCAACTGGAAGTCGCTTCCCTGGTTCTGGTACGGCTTCAATCACTTTGCTTTCGCACTCGCCATGATGTTCATCGTTCCAGCGCTGCTTGCCGGGGTGTTCGGATGGTTTGCGTTTCGATCGCGTGTTACCGGCGTTTACTTTTCGATCATTACCCAGGCGCTCAGCTACGCGTTGATGCTTGCGTTCTTCCGGAACGACATGGGATTTGGCGGCAACAACGGATTCACGGATTTCAAGGAGATCCTGGGATTCGATCTACATTCCGACCGCACCAAAGTCGTTCTGCTTGTGATCACCGTCGTTGCGCTGGCGGCCAGTTATCTGGCGTGCCGTGCCATTGTCGAGTCGCGAGCAGGCCGGGTGCTGCGCGCAATCCGCGATGCGGAAAGCCGGACTCGATTCCTGGGTTATCCGGTGGAGTCCTTCAAACTGTGGGTCTTCGTCTTTTCTGCCATTGTGGCCGGCGTTGCAGGCGCACTGTTCGTGCCACAGGTCGGCGTCATCAATCCGGGCGAATTTGCGCCGATAAATTCCATTGAGGTTGTGATTTGGGTGGCTGTCGGTGGCCGGGGAACTCTTTTTGGCGCGGCGCTTGGAGCCGTGCTGGTGAACTACGCAAAGACCTATCTCACCGGAGCGTTTCCCGAAGTATGGCTTTATGCGCTTGGCGCATTGTTCGTGCTGGTAACGTTGTTTCTGCCTCGTGGAATCGTGGGTTTGCTGCAGGCCCGGGAGAAATCAAAGTGACGATTCGAGACAAGGTGCTTTATCTCGAGAAGGTCACCGTCAGCTTCGACGGGTTCAAGGCTCTCAATGAACTGTCGCTGTATGTGGATCCCGGGGAACTGCTTTGCATCATCGGGCCCAACGGCGCAGGCAAGACAACCATGATGGACGTCATCACTGGAAAGACGCGACCCGATTCCGGAACGGCATGGTTCGGACGGGACATCGACCTGCTGAAACTCTCCGAACCGCAGATTGCGCAGATTGGCATTGGGAGAAAGTTTCAGAAGCCCACAGTGTTTGAGCAACTCACCGTGTTCGAGAATCTTGAACTCGCGCTGGCCGGGCATCGATCCTTTCTCAAAACGTTTTTCGCCGGAATGTCCGCGGCACAGCACAAAAGACTCGATGAGGTTCTGGAGATTATCGGCCTCGGCGACCAGCGCACATCGCTCGGGAAAATTCTTTCACACGGACAGAAGCAGTGGCTCGAAATCGGCATGCTGCTGATGCAGGAGCCCGAACTTCTTCTCGTCGATGAGCCCGTGGCCGGAATGACACCGCAGGAAATCGAACGAACATCGACATTGCTTCGGTCACTGGCCGGTGAACATTCCGTTGTGGTGGTGGAGCACGACATGGAGTTCGTTCGCTCGATTGCAAAGCGCGTTACCGTGTTGCATGAAGGCCGCGTCATTTCCGAAGGCAATATGGACCACGTTCAGAATGACCCGCGCGTCATTGAAGTTTATCTGGGGGAATAGCGTTGCTCGCAGTCAAGACACTCAACCAGTTTTATGGAGGCAGCCACACGTTGTGGGACGTGGACCTGGACGTGACTCCCGGTTCACGCACGTGCCTCATGGGCCGGAATGGCATGGGCAAGACGACGCTTCTCAAATGCATCATGGGGCTGCTGCCGGCAACCAACGGCGGAATCACGTTCGAAGGGGCAGACCTGATGAAGCAGACCGCCGAAGAGCGCGCCAGGCTGGGTATCGGTTATGTGCCCCAGGGCCGCGAGATATTTTCGCAGCTGACGGTTGAAGAGAATCTACGGGTCGGGCTCGGCATTCGGAAGAACGGTGCTCGCTCGATTCCGGCCCGTATCTTTGAGTTATTTCCAGTCCTGAAGCAAATGCTGCACCGTCGGGGCGGCGATCTTTCCGGCGGCCAGCAGCAGCAACTGGCCATTGGCCGCGCCCTGGTCCTTGAACCGAAGCTGTTGATACTCGATGAGCCGACTGAAGGGATTCAACCCAACATCGTTCACGAGATCGGCGATATTATCCTGAGGTTAAATAAGGAAGAAGGACTCACAGTTCTGCTTGTAGAGCAGAAGCTGCCGTTCGCCCGCCGTGTTGCCAGCGAGTTCTGCATCCTCGACAAAGGACGCAAGGTTGCCGGCGGTCCGATTGGGGACCTGAACGATCAGGTCGTCCGCGCCCACCTCAGCGTTTAAATTGCGGAGACACAGGTGACAATTCCCTCTCCCGAAGGGAGAGGGTGGTGCGAAGCACCGGGTGAGGGGGTACATTACGGGAATCTTCTTTCTACCCCTCACCCGCCGCGCATCAAGAGTAAAGCTGACATGGACTGGAGTCCTCCCCAGACGCACCAGGTACGGATAAGTGCTGCAATGAATTGCCGCTTGTGTGTTCGAAACTCCCGATAGAGCCCGCCGTAGACGATTGCCAACACCTGCCGCCAATACCAGACTGTCTGTTTACCACGCTGATACTGTTCGACAAGGTCACCGATGGCGGATTCGTTTTCAGGAATTGCACCGAATAGATTCAGGAACCATGTGGCGATGGGCGGAGTCGATCGGAGCATGGCTATACTCTCTTGAGTTGAGTTACAGGGGACAATGCTCTCCTTCCCCCTAAACAAATCACTGCTGCAATCAGTGGCAAGGCGACAAGATCCCGAATGATGGCTAATGCCAAATTAATCTGAATCTGTGGATCCTGGGCGATCATGAGGAGAGCCGTCGCCATCCACCCTGCGTCCCACACGACGTAGGTTGTGATAAATGCGAGCAATAAGCTCCGTGGGTGAATTAGTGAAGAGCGTGCGCAATACCGGCCAACCAGGAACAGCGTCAACACATTCAGAGCCAATGTGAGGAGTAAGAACCCCCACTTTGTGGCGTGTGTCGACTCCGCTCCGGATTGAAGTGTCAGAAGTGGGAAACCATAAACTCGAATTCCAAACAGAAGCTCATTCGGATGGAGAAGTACATAGCGCACCATAAGAATCATACCGGCAGCGAATTGCAGAACGCCCCAGACGCACCAGGTTTTCGCGAGTTCTGTAATGAAACTTCGCTTATTCTGCAGAATTTCCCGATAGAGTCCGACGAACACGATCGATAAGACCTGCCGCCAATACCATATCGATCCATGGCCTCTTTGGTACCGCTCGAAAAGATCTCCCACCACCGATTCATCTTCAGTATTTGGCCCAAATCGATCCAGAAACCAGGTGGCTGCCTTCGGGGTATGTCGTAGCGTCACGCTTCTCCTCCTTTGAGCTGCGGGAGTCCTTTCCAGAGTTTGACCAGGGATCTTTGTGTCTCCCGCACGAGCCGAAGGCCTTTCGATGTCGCGCGGAAGTGGCGCTTGGCTCTGCCGCCGCGTTCAGGGGTTGCTTCGCCCATCGAGGACTCAATCAGGCCTTTTTCTTCGAGGCGGTTGACGGCGTCGTAGACGCTGCCCAGCAGAACTTCGCTTCCGGTTACTTCTTCGATCTCGTCGGAGATGGAAACACCGTAGGCGCCGTCGCCGATACGGATGATCGCCAACATCACCATCAATTCGAAATTGCTGAGAGTGGGTTGCGTCGCCATTTGTTCGAGATTCTAGAATAAATGGCGACGCCGGAACAAGAACATTCTACCGGAAGCGCAGATCGAGCAGGGATCAGTGCTGGACGATGGCTGTGTCGACGGCTCCGTGAATCATCACAATCTTCCAGTCATTGCCCGTCTTCTTGAAGACCATGGTGTTGATGCCTTTGACTTGATTTGTCGCCGCCAGCACGTAGTTGAAGCCGGCCCAGCCGCCGGTATCCCAGCTTTCGGTCCTGACGTTGGTAATCGACAGCATTCGTGGAGGATTCGCCGAAAGCAGCCTGTTCATCCAAACCGATGCGAGCAGATGGTGCCCGTCTTCGTCCAGCCACACCGCATCCGGCGCGATGAGTTTCTCAAAGTATGCGGTATCGCGTTTGTTGAATGCGGTGACGACGGAGTTCATCACTTCGGCGAGCGGGCCGGCGGCCGATGCGGCAGGCGCGAAAATATTCGGGCGGCCACCCGCCTGTCCGCGAGCAGGTGCCTGTGCAGAAACCGTTGCCAGCATCGTTGCCATTGCCAATACGACTAAGAAAATGGATCGCTTCATGGGACTCCTTTTAGATTTGGGTTGGTTACTAATGCGGAATTCTACACCGAATTGGGGAAAGAGGGGACAGTCCCCTCGTTCCCCAATTTGATATCATCGCGTGGCAGGAAAGCGAGGGACCCGTGAAAGTACACTTTGGAATACTGATGACGGCCTGTCTTATTGCCGGAGAATTGATGGCACTGCAGTCGAATAAGATCCAGGCGTACCTGGTTCCCAATCACGGATCCCTGCGCTTGCCCATGCCCGACGCATGGAGTGTTGAATCCCGCGCAATGGTTGACCCCGCAACGTTGTTCTTACATATCGCCCCGTCAAAAGGGAAAGCCTTTGATCTGCAGATAACCGCCGTGTGGCTGAATTCCGCAAATCTGGAGAAAACCACGGCGGAGTCGATTAAAGCCAACACCGAGCGCACCGGAAACGGTGTTCTGCTGCAGGCCGTTGAAAAGACTCTGACGCTTCACGACCTGCACGGTTCGCAGACGGCTGGAACCTACTATACGTTGGCGAATCGCAAGCCAGGGCCCGGCGAATTCAAACATCTCACTCAGGGAAGTTTTCTGACTGGAGAAATGCTCTCGGCGTTCACTCTGCATTCCGACAATCCGAATTCTTCGGAGTTCAAGCAACTGATGAAGATGATGAGCGACGCCGCTTACGTGAAGCCCAGCTCCCAGTAAGCTTCAACATTACTTCACTCGGCGTTTTTGAGCTTTAGCTTGCTCTTGTTTTCTTCAAGAAAGGCGCGCAGCGCATCGACGGAATCCAGCAGGCGTGTCCACTGTTCGTAATAGAGCGTAACGGGAAATCTGCCAAGCCCGTACACGCTGACCCCGCCTTTTTCGCTGACCTTGAATTCCATTCTTCCGCTCTTCTTGGCGCCGGCCTGTTTCTCCAGTTCGGCAATGCGTGCGAGGAGTTCGTCTTTTGTAGGTTCAGTCATAGTGCGTCCTTCTTTCTGATTACTTAATGATTACTGGAAAAACCGCGAAACAAGACACGTGAATCCGGGCAGAATGGGTTCGGCAGCTATAGTGTCTTTTGCGGTGAATTGCTGAATGTCCGAAAGAGATCGATAGGCGGTAACCGTCTGGGACTTCGGATCGACAACCCACACCAACGGTACGCCACATTCCAGAAACTCGCCGATTTTGTCTGCGACCAGGCGCGGGCGGTCACCAGGCGACAAGACCTCCACGGCGAAGTCGGGCACCAACTCTCCAAACGTGACGGGGGATTTGCCATCCGGAAGCTTTTCCAATCGAACAAAGGACACGTCGGGCGAACGGAGGTTTCCATTTGGAAATATCAGCCCCACGTTATCCCCATACACTTTGCCGATTGGGTGATCTTCGAGAAAAGTCGCCAGAATGTAGACCATCTTTGTCACGATTTCCGCGTGATGCATGCCTGCCGGGCTCACGACAACCTCGCCATCCACGAGCTCATACTTCTGCCCGTCCTTTGGCATGTGGTACATGTCGTCGATTGTCACCGGCTTCTTCTTTTCCATTCGTGACATTGTAGCGCTCCTTCCGTTTCACGAAAAAGTATGTAGCAAGACGATTGCCGCTATAATTCGCACACCGATGACGTTTATTTCCGTAACCCGGCTTCGAATTCGTTCGATCCTATTCCTTCCGCAATTTTTCTATTACGCTCTCACCTCGTCCGCCCAGGCACGCCGGGCGCCGGGGAATTTGGGAATGAATGTCTTGAATGATGCAAACTGGACCTTCTGGACCTGCTCGGCGTGGAAGGACGAGTCCGCAATGCGTGCCTTCATGATGTCTCCACCTCACCGCAAAGCCATGCCGAAGCTGGTTCAATGGTGCAGCGAAGCGGCTGTTGCTCATTGGATGCAGGAATCTCCGACTCTGCCGGACTGGACGGAAGCTCACCGCCGGATGGTTGCCGAGGGACGGCCTTCCAAGGTGAGTCAACCTTCGCCGGATCACGAAGCATTTCGAATCCCGGCGCCGAAGAAAGAATTGCGCCGGCCCGGCAGCCGCGTTAGACAATAGGGCCGATGATATCTGCACCAATACTGGAAGAGCTGCGCCGCATCGTCGGGCCCAGTCACGTTCGCACCGATTCCGATTCGATTCGAGAAAACAGCACCGATGCCACAAGGCGTTTCCATCCGGCAGACGTTATCGTTTTTGCCGGCAATGCGGAGCAGGTTTCCGAAATCGTCCGTCTCGCCAATCGCGAATCCATTCCCGTCGTCTCGCGCGGAGGAGGTGTCGGCTATGCCGGCGGCGCGATACCCATCGCCGGCGGAATCGTCATATCGATGAAGCGGATGAATTTGATTCTGGAAATCAATCCCGTGGATCTGCTCGTCGTTCTCGAACCCGGTGTCATTACCGAAGATCTTCATCGGGCGGTCGAAGCCAAAGGCTTGTTCTATCCTCCGGATCCCGCCAGTCTGAAGCAATCCAGCATCGGCGGCAATGTCGCGCATAATGCCGGTGGCCCGCGCGCATTCAAGTATGGTGTGACCCGACAGTACCTCCTGGGCCTCGATGTCGTGCTGCCCACCGGAGAACTCATCCACACCGGTGGTCGCGTCGTTAAGAACGCTGTTGCCTACGATCTGACCGATCTGATGTGCGGATCTGAGGGAACTCTGGGCATCATTACCAAACTGACGATGCGCCTGTTGCCAAAACCGGAGGCGGCGTTCACGATCATGGCATTGTTCGACTCGGTGCGATCCGCTGCGGAAGCCGCGAATCGTCTGGTTGTCGAGGGACTCATTCCATCGAAACTCGAGCTTGTCGATCGCCAGTCTCTTGCCGCAATTCGTTCCTACATCAAGGACGAGAACATCGAGACTTCCGTGAAGCTCCCATCCTCCGCCAATGCATTGCTGCTGGTTGAAGTGGATGGCGACCGTGTCGCGGCACTGTCTGCTCTGGATCGCGTTCGGAAATCGCTGTGGGGCACCGCGCTGGATCTGCAGGAAGCCGGTGATGGTTCGGAACTGTGGGCGATCCGCCGATATCTCTCGCCTGCCGTCGGACGCATCCGTCCAAACAAGATCAATGAAGATATCGTCGTGCCCCGATCGCGAGTGCCCGACTATCTCGAAGCGATGGAAGAATTGGAGGAAGAGTTTAAGGTTCCCATCGTGTGTTTCGGCCACGTCGGAGACGGCAACATGCACGTCAACGTGATGATCGATGCGGCGGATGCCTCGGAACGCGATCGAGGCGAACGGGCGAAACGGCGTGTGTTTGAGCTGGCTGTGGAAATGGGCGGCACGATTTCCGGTGAACACGGCATTGGAATCATGAAATCCGAGTTCCTTCCGCTTGCGCTGCAGGCCGATGCAATCGAAGCGATGAAGCGTATCAAGATGGCGCTGGACCCGAATAACATCCTGAATCCGGGGAAGATCTTCCCTTGAACCTTTCCCTTGCGCCGGGCCTTCTCGAGCAGATCGTCCATCACGCCCGGTCCGGACTGCCTTTGGAATGTTGTGGGCTCATTGCCGGCAGGGAACAGTCGGCTACGCGATTCATTCCCATCACCAACCGGCTTGCAAGCACGACGGAATTCGACATGGAACCGGCCGAATTGATCGCCGCGATTCGATCCCTGCGGACAAACGGCGAAAGCCTGCAGGCGATCTTTCATTCCCATCCGAGAGGCCCGGCGGTTCCGTCACCCCGGGATATCGAACGGGCCTGGTATCCGGAGACGGCACACATCATCGTTTCCCTTGCATCGGCGGAATCTCCCGAAGTGCGAGGCTTCCGCATACTGGACGGGGAGGTCGTCGAAATCGAGCTTCGTGTTATAGTCTAGCCATTCCGGAGGACACATGATTGGGATGCTTCTGTCTCTAGTGATGGCAATGGTTCCTTTCGCTCAGACGCAAGGTGCTGCCCTGCCATTTGAGATTCGCGCCAACACGAATCTTATTCTGGGCAAGGGCGAGAAGTCCGGCGAAACCTACTACGACACGGTAATCACCAAAGAGGCCTCCAAGGGCGTACTCGTCAAGTTGCCGTACACACAAAAAGGCGGCCGCTTCACGTTCGATCTCCACCATCGGGTTGTACTGACTCCGAATTTTATGGAGGGTGAGATCACCACCATTATCGAGGTTGTTACCGGCAGCGGAACCAGTGTCGGTGTGTACAATCTCATCGACAAAATTGGCCCGGCTTCGCAATTCGACGAAACCATCGCGAAGGTAAGTACGGCGGAAGTGGACAGGTACGTCACTCCGCTGTCCCGAAAGACCATCACGATCAATACACTGCCCGGACCTCAGACCCTCAGTATCGTGGGGAAGACGACGATACTGACACGCGGATCCGCCAGCAACCGTGTGGATACACCGGGAGTGCGAATGGCCACGATCTCCCGGATCAAGTTTACTGAAGCGACGACTGGAACGCGCCTTTCGGTGGACTAGAACAGAGAGGGTCGGATCAATGTTCAGGCGGGGAAATCGTGAAATCGAAAATTTCGAAATTGAACGATTCCTGCAATTTAGATCCCGAAATCGGAAATCTCAAGTAGACCGATTTTCAAAGTCCAATCTGAATTTTCCGATTTCGGGATCTAAATTGCAGGAATCGTTCAATTTCGAAATTTTCGATTTCACGATTTCCCCGCCTAATCTGCCCGAAGCACCTGCTCGTAAGTCTCCACAACCCGCTTGGCCGCCAGGCGCCACGAAAATTTGGTGACCTGCTGTACGCCTTTTTCAATCAGCCGCTGTCGAACCGCATCGTCGAGAAGTATGGTTTTCATGCCGCGGGCGATTTCAAATACGTTTTCCGGATTCACCAGGAGTGCGGCATCTTCCAGGACTTCCGGCAGCGATGACGTGTTGGAGGCAAGAACGGCTGTCCGATTTGCCATGGCTTCCAGGGGTGGAAGGCCGAACCCTTCATACAACGATGGAAAGGCGAACATCGAGGCAGCCTGATAGAACACTCGAAGGACCGGATAAGGCACAAAGCCGAAGAACCGTACGTCCTGCTGCACGCCGCTGCGAATCACGGTCAAACGGAGATACTGATGCTGACTCAGCTCATCTCCAATGATGATTAGCTTGAGATTTCGCAGAGGACCGGTGGACCCCAGTTCGTTCTTCAACACTGCAAACGCCTCGATGAGCCGATGCAGGTTCTTGTGATGGCGGATTCGACCGGAATACAGAATGAATGGATCTTTCAGCTGGTACCGCTCCAGCACCTGATCCGGATTCTCGGCGGCAGTCAGCGTAAAGCGATCGTCCAGGGCGTTGTGAATGACGCTGATCTTCGATGGATTCAGGTTGAAGATACTGATCAGATCGTCCTTCGTGGAGTCGGAAACCGCGATAACCTGGCTGGCTCGACTCACCACTCTTTTTGTGAGCAGGTACTGCCTGTAGTTGCGAAATCTCGACAGATTTTCGGAAGGAAAGAGGATGTGGACGCAGTCGTGAATCGTTACCACCAGTTTGGATGGAACCGCGATGGGCGATTCGTGATGCGTCACGTGAACGATATCCACCTCGTGCTTCCGCAGCGCCATGGGCAGGACGAATTGATCCCGCCAAAGGGAATTCTCGTCCGGCTGAAGAAGCAGTTTGAAGTTTGACGGCAGAGCACCGAGTTCCTGAAAGTTTCTGACGGAGCCAATCAGGTGATATTCGTTCGACTTATCCACTTCTCCGAGATTGCGAATCAGGTTCCATATGTAGGTACCGATGCCGAACTGGTTGATCTTTCGAATATCAATAGCGATGCGCATGGATCTGTACGGACAGCCATTCTATAATGATCGCCGTGTTCACCCGCATAATTGCCGTCATGACGGTGTATCTGGCCACTTTCTTCATGGCTCTTGCCATGCCGGCGGCCGCGCAAGCCAGTCCAAAATCTGTCCTGGTTCTTGCATTCGAAAACCAGACGGAGGATCGCAACGTCGACTGGATCGGAACAGGACTCTCCGAACAGGTGATGGAGCGCCTTTCCGTCGAGCACGATGTGTATATCTTCAATCGAGAGGAAAGGACGACCGCATACGAGCGTGTGGGCATTCCTGAAACCGTAGTGGTGTCCCGAGCCACTGCCATGAACATTGCATGGGACACCGGTGCGGATTTCATTGTGATTGGCAGGATTTATGGGACTCATCAGGATTTCCGCATCGAAGCCCGTGTCCTGAACATGCAGGATTCCAGCGCCAGTCCGGCCATTTCCGTCAACGGTGAGCTTCAGAATCTGATACCCATGGCGACATCGCTCTCGTTTAGGGTGGCCCGGCAGCTGGTTCCGGATTCCACGACTCCGGAGTCGGATTACATTGCCCATCCTCCCGTTCCGAGCAGCGCTTTCGAAGCTTACGTGCGCGGTACGATCGCCACGGATTCCACACGAAGAATTGCGTTGTTTCAGGATGCGATTCGTCTTCATCCACGATACCTGGCGGCAATGTACCAGCTTGGACGCCAGTACAGTCTCGATCAGGACTCCGCGAACGCCATTCCGCAGCTGGAGAAGATTCCTGAAGGCAGTCCGGAGTTTCTTCAGGCCCGGTTCCTGCTGGGTCTGAACTATTACAATGCCGGCGATTTCGCAAAATCGGTTGCGACATTCTCTGCGTTGCCGCCTGTTTATGATGTCCTGATCAATCTTGGAATGGCTTACGCAGGCAACAATGATTATCCCGGTGCAATGGCGGCATGGAAGCGTGCGATGGACGTGAATCCACTGGGAACCGAGGCTCCGTTCAACATGGCTCATCTCGCATTGATGCGTGGTGAGCGCAGCGACGCGGAAGCTGCTGCAAAATCCATCGAGCAATACCAAAAACTTCGCGGCAGGGATGCCGAGGCCCTGTTTCTGCAGGGCCGAATCTATGAACGGCTGGGCCGTATGGACGAATCTCAGCGGCTGATTGCCTTTGCCGTAAACCTTTCACCTCGCCTGGCACGCTGGGTAAATCAACCTCTGACGAACTTCCGAAGGTTGCGTCCGCAGGTCAATGTGACCGAACTCCGGACTGCCCCACAGGTATCCATCTGGAATGAAGATCGCCTTCGGCGGCGCGCCCAGGGTCGAGACGTTGCGGCATGGCTGGATACCGTTCAGAAATCGATCGACTCCCAGCGATATGGCGAAGCACTGCAGGAATTGCAGGATATTGTCCGCACATACCCTCAGTCTTCGGAAACCCACCTGATGTTCGCGGAGGTCTACGAGAACCAGAAGCAGAATGATCTTGCCGCCGCCGAATATCGGCTGGCGCTTGCTCTGAAACCAACTGCAGACACGTGGGTGCTCCTGGCCAGACTCTATCGAACGATGAATCAGCCCGCATTGGAACGCCAGGCTCTGGATTCCGCACTCGCGCTTGAACCCGGGAACAGCGCGGCCGCAGCCCGGAAAGCAGACATGGAAAGGTCTCGAACCCCGCGCAGGCAGCTATGAAAAGATTTCGGATTGCTCTCTTGATGATTCTGGTCTTTCCGCTTTGCCTTCAACCCCAGTCCACAGTTCCGCCGACCGTTGTTCAGATCGACCTCGACGTCATCGTCCATCCCGTTAGCGCGGATTACGTTCGTTCCGGCATCACGCATGCGAAAGATATCGGGGCCCGGGCCGTGATCATTCGAATCAACACGCCGGGCGGTCTGCTGGAATCCATGCGGGACATGGTGGGCGCCATTCTGGATTCGGAGGTTCCCGTCATCACCTGGGTCGGGCCGAATGGATCGCGCGCGGCATCTGCCGGATTTTTTGTTCTGCTTGCCGGAGATGTCGCGGCAATGGCACCGGGTACCAATACCGGAGCAGCTCACCCCGTAACAGGATCCGGAGGGAAGATCGAAGATGTCATGGAGAAAAAAGTGGTCAGCGACATCTCCGCGTATATTCGCAGCTACGTTTCCAAGCGCGGACGAAATACCGCCATGGCCGAGCTTGGAGTCGTGGAGAGCCGGTCGTTTACGGCACAGGAAGCCGTGGATCAGAAACTGATCGATGGTGTCGCAAACGATGTGCCCGATCTGATCCGAAAATACAACGGACAGCAGATACGCCGATTCGACGGCAGCTCACTGCGGCTCGATCTCGATGGTGCGGCGATTGAGACTTACTCGATGTCGACACGCCAGAATCTGCTCTCCCATGCTCTCGATCCCAATATTGCACTCATTCTCGGTTTGATCGGCATTCTGGGCCTGTACTTTGAAATGACTCATCCCGGTATGATCCTTCCCGGAGTTGCCGGAGCGATATGCCTGATCCTGTCGCTCTTTGCATTCAACCTGCTTCCCGTAAACTGGGCGGGAGCGGCGCTGATTCTGCTTGCGATCGTGCTGTTCGTGCTGGAAGCCACGATTACGAGTCACGGAATCCTTGGACTGGGTGGAATCGTTTCGATGATTGCCGGGGCATCCATGCTGGTCGAAGGTCCGATACCGGAACTGCGAATCCATACTGCAACGACGATTGCGGTGACTCTGCCACTGGCCGGAATTATGATCTTCCTGCTTCGGCTGGCCATTGCATCGCGCCGTATGAAAACCATCACGGGTGAGGAAGGCATGATAGGGGAAATGGGAATTGCGAAATCCGATGTTCATGCGACGGGCAGGGTTCAGGTCCATGGAGAATCCTGGAATGCCTCTTCTGTCTTGCCAATATCTGCAGGATCTTCGGTGCGTGTGGTAAAAGTTCAGGGTCTCAAGGTTGAAGTTGAAGAGGAAAAGAGGGGCATATGACTGGGTTCCAACTCCTGCTGGTCGTTCTCGTTATTGTCGTCATCTGGATATCGAATTCCCTGAATGTGCTGCGCGAGTACGAACGCGGAGTAGTCTTCCGGATAGGGCGACTGCTGGCGGAACCAAAGGGCCCCGGGTTGATATGGCTATTCTGGCCGATCGATCGCATCGTTCGCGTCAGTTTGCGTACGATAACCATGGATGTTCCGACGCAGGACGTCATTACTTCCGATAACGTCACCGTCAAAGTAAACGCCGTTGTGTATTTCCGGGTTGTCGATCCGAGACGAGCCATTGTCGAAGTGGAGAACTATCTGTATGCGACATCGCAGCTGGCTCAGACCACTCTTCGATCCGTTCTGGGCGAGGTGGGCCTGGACGATCTGCTCAGCAAACGCGAAGTGCTCAATCAACGGCTTCAGGAGATTCTCGATACGCATACCGACCCGTGGGGAATTAAGGTGGCATTGGTGGAACTCAAGGGCGTGGATCTGCCCGAGTCCATGCAGCGCGCCATGGCCCGTCAGGCGGAAGCCGAACGCGAGAAGCGAGCGAAGGTCATCCACGCACAGGGCGAGTTCGAGGCGTCTCAACGTCTCTCCGAGGCGGCCGCGGTTATTTCGAGCCAGCCTGTTGCTCTTCAGCTGAGATACCTGCAAACTCTTACGGAGATCGGCATGGAGAAGAATACGACGATCGTTTTTCCGCTTCCGATCGACATTCTGGATTACTTTGCGAAAGCTAGAGGTAAAGAATAGATGGACGAACAGGTCTCCTGGAAGGGCCAGAGCTTCACGCTGCTGGTCTTTGGCGGCATCGTATTTCTCTGTTCCGTATTTTTTGTTCTGGGAATGCTCGTTGGCCGCGGTCAGGGAAAAAGCGCAGCGGAGGCCGCTACGGTTACCGCGGCTGCAAAAGCGGCAGCTCCGGATGTTCGGGAGGATACGAAGTCCGGCATTGCGCCATATCAGGGCATCACAACGGGAAGTCTGACGAAAGATGAAACGTCCGACCCGGTGAAGGCTGGCACGCCCGTACCGGACAAGATTGAAAAGCCGGCAAAGCCGGCGCCGAAAACAGCGGCGGCAACGCCCGCTGAACCGCCAAAGGCTGCGCCGGCAAAACCGGCACCGGCAAAGTCTGCGGTTCCCGCGCCTGTAAAGATGATTTATCTTCAAGTGACGGCACTCGAGAAGGACTCGGCGGCGACGAAGCAGATGGAGGCGTTGAAAAAAGCGGGATTCCCGGCCGTCGTCATGGGCGGCGAGGGAGGCAAAGGCCTCTACAAGGTACAGGTCGGACCGTATGCCAATGTTGCAGACGCGGACGTCGCAAAGCGCAAGCTCGAAGCTTTGGGATACAAGCCCATACGAAAATAGCGGTAAAGCAGGAGAGACGATGCACGAAGATTTAGTGGAACAATTTGGGCGTGTGAAAAAGCATTCCGAGGACGTGCGGAGGTTCCTTTGACCGCGAGAACAAGACTCGTCAGCTCCAGGAGCTGCAGACTCTGATCGACGATCCGGGATTCTGGTCCGATCAGGAACGATCCACACGGGTTCTTCAACAGCGAGCCCGCCTCGAAGAAACGCTTAACATCGATAAGAAGATTTCCAGCCAGATCGAGGATGCCCAGGCGCTGGTCGATCTCGGACGCGAAGGCGAAGAAGTGGCATCCGAACTGACTTCTGTACTTCAGGAACTGGAGTCGTTTGCCGGAAAAGTGGAAACGCAGGTTCTGCTGTCCGGAGTCAATGACCGCGTCAACGCCATTCTCGAAATTCATCCGGGAGCCGGCGGTACTGAATCTCAGGACTGGGCCGAAATGCTGATGCGCATGTACATGCGATGGGCGGAACGAAGCGGTTACAAGACACAGATTCTCGACTATCAGTCCGGTGACGAAGCTGGAATAAAGTCGGCGACGATCAACGTGATCGGCGAATACGCCTATGGCATGCTGGCATCGGAGACCGGTGTCCATCGTCTCGTTCGAATTTCTCCATTCGACTCCGCGAAGCGGCGACACACATCATTTGCTTCGGTTGCCGTTTATCCCGAACTGGACGACAAGATCGAAGTGGTCATCGACACGAAGGATCTTCGCATCGATACATATCGTTCGTCGGGAAAGGGTGGACAACACGTGAACACCACCGACTCTGCGGTGCGAATCACGCATTTGCCGACGGGGTTTGTCACTCAGTGCCAGAACGAACGGTCGCAGCACAAGAATAAGGAAGTCTGTATGAAGGTGCTTCGGGCCCGGTTGTACGAGCTGGAACGGGAAAAAAAGAAAGCCGAAACTCAGTCGATTGAGGACGGGAAGCTTGGAATCGGCTTCGGCAGCCAGATTCGATCCTACGTCCTTCAGCCGTACCGCCTGGCCAAGGATCAGCGAACCAAGGTCGAGGTCGGCGACGTCGAGCGCGTGCTCAATGGCGATATCGACGTGTTCATCAAGGCCTATCTGCAGGCGAAGGCTCAGCAGAGCGGGACCAAGTAGCACGTCCATGCTTCGCCTCGATACCGAGGTCCAGTTTGTGAAGGGCGTCGGTCCGCGCAGGTCGTCACTACTTGCGGCGCGCGGCATTCGAACGGTCGGGGATCTGCTCCTGCATATTCCAAAGTCCTATCAGGATCGCGCAAACTTCATACAGCTCGACTCCCTGCGTCCAGGTCAGGATGCGGCGATTCATGCGCGCGTCTACCAGAGCCGCATGATCCAGACCCGCTCGCGCGGGGGCATTTTCCACGCCGTCCTCACCGATGGGACCAGTTTCGTTCACGCCAAGTGGTTCCACGGTGGCTACATCCATCAAAGCCGGGCGTTTGCCGCGGGCAGGGAAGTCGTGATGTTCGGCCGTGTCGATTTCGACCAGCGCGACAGGAATTTCGTGTTCTTCAATCCGGAATTTGAACTGATTGAGCCGGCAGCCGACGCCGGTGAATCTGCATCGTTGACGTCACTGGATATCGGTCGAACCGTCCCCATCTACGAAGAAATCGGCGGGCTCACGAGCCGTCAGTTGCGCCGAATCGTGGCGACGGCGATTGGGGATCTCGAAAAGTCGATTGATGATCCCTTGCCCGAGGAGATTCGTTCCGCTCACGGATTTCCGGATATCCGAAGTTGTCTGGAGCATATTCACTTCCCGGACAAAAAGGATGACGTTGCGGCGTTGAATCGTCGCGAGTCTCCGTATCATCGCCGGATGATCTTCGAGGAGTTCTTTCTACTCGAACTGGTTTTCGCATTGCGGCGACAACAGACACATCGTGTTCATGGCGTCCGGTTTGAAACCAACGACACGATTCGAAGCCAGGTACGACAGATACTTCCATTTCATCCCACCAGTGCTCAAAAGCGTGTCCTGAAGGAAATCGTGGACGATTTGAAGTCGGAGTATCCGATGAATCGATTGATGCAGGGAGATGTCGGCAGTGGCAAGACCATCGTCGCTTTTGAAGCAATCGTCATCGCCATAGCGAACGGATATCAGGCGGCCATCATGGCTCCGACCGAGATACTCGCAGAACAGCACTACTGGAATGCCAAACGAATTCTGGCTCCGCTGAAGTACTCCATCGGCGTCATTCGCCGCGGAATCAAGGCATCTGAAAAGAAGGAACTGTTTCGACGGCTGGCCGCAGGCGAAATCAATCTCGTTATCGGGACTCACGTTCTGGTTGAAGATAAAACGGCATTCAAGAATCTCGGCCTGGTTGTGATCGACGAACAACACCGCTTTGGAGTCGTGCAGCGTCTGCAATTGATGGCGAAGGGAGAGCGGCCCAATACGCTGGTCATGACGGCGACGCCAATTCCCCGGACTCTGGCGATGTCGATTTACGGCGACCTGGATCTTTCCGTGATCGACGAAATGCCGCCGGGCCGGACACCCATTCGAACCGTTCACGTTACGGAAAACGATGCCGAGCGCAGCTATCGGATGATTGGAGACGAAGTCGCCCAGGGGCGGCAGTGTTATGTGGTCTATCCCTTGATCGAAGAATCGGAAAAGCTGGATTTGCGATCGGCGACAGATGGACTGGAAAAACTCACACAGGTTTTCCCGAAGTTTAAGATTGCGCTTCTTCACGGACGGCTCAAAAGCGACGAGAAGGATGCGATCATGCGCGCCTTTACCTCGGGCGATGTCCAGATCCTGGTATCGACGACGGTGATCGAAGTCGGTGTCGATGTGTCCAATGCCACGATCATGCTGATTGAAAATGCGGAACGCTTTGGGCTCGCGCAGCTGCATCAGCTGCGCGGTCGTGTAGGGAGAGGCAGTCATCGATCGCTGTGTGTGCTGAAGACGTCGTATCGCCTTAGCGACACGGCGCGCGAGCGGATTCAGGCCATGGCGTCGACGACGGATGGGTTCCGGCTGGCGGAAGTGGATCTTCGACTGCGAGGGCCGGGGGAAGTGGCCGGGACAAGGCAGTCCGGCATGCCGGAATTCCGCGTCGCGAATCTGATGGAAGATGGACTATTGCTGGCCCTGGCGCAAAAGGAAGCACGGAACTGGGTGGAGCGGGATGGGGACCACGAGAAACTGATTGCGGCGCTGTCGGCACATGCCCGCAGTGGCGGACCCGCGGGTCTCGCGACGGTGGGGTGATGGGGCAAGGTAGCTGGATCAGGCCGCGGCACGGGGGAATTGTGAAATTGGACAATCTCGAAATCGAACGATTCCTGCAATTTAGATCCGAAATCAGAAATCTCAAATTGGACGATCTGTGCGGCGAGACCCCGCCCGACCAACGACCTCTCGGATTGTCCAGTTTGAGATTTCTGATTTCGGATCTAAATTGCAGGAATCGTTCGATTTCGAGATTGTCCAATTTCACAATTCCCCCACCTCTTTGCCGTTTCATATTTAAACGATGAGAATCATTTCCGGAAAATTCAAAAGCCGCCAGCTGAAGGGAACGCCTCCCGCAGGACTTCGCCCCACCAGCGACAAGCTTCGCGAAACCCTCTTCAACATCCTCGGTCCGTCTGTCGACGGCTCACATTTCCTCGACGCGTGCGCCGGCATGGGCGGCGTTGGCATCGAAGCTATCAGTCGCGGTGCGGAGTCCGTCTGCTTCGTCGATGCTTCCAGAAAAGCCGTTGCCATCATTCGCGACAACCTTTCTTCGCTGAAGATCGATAGCGGCTTCCGGATCCTTGAAACGGAACTTCACAAGGCGTTTGTGGTATTTGAACGAGAGAGCGCAGCCTTCGATATCGTATTTTTGGACCCTCCGTATGATCGCGAAGACCTGTACACTATGGCCCTTGAAACCTTTGGCGTCCGGCCATTGTTGAAGGAAGAAGGAATTCTGGTGATGGAACATTCAAAGCGTGAGGAACTGCCCGAGACCGCGGGCTTCCTGCGACGTTACCGTCTGTTGACTCAGGGGGACAGCTGCCTCTCCTTCTACAGGAAGGACGCGTGACGACAGCCATCTATCCCGGATCCTTCGATCCACTGACGTTCGGGCACATCGATATTCTGGAACGCAGCGTCCGGTTGTTCGATCACGTTATCATCGCGATTCTCACAAACTCCCAGAAGGCTCCGTTATTCAGTATCGAAGATCGCCTCCAGATGGTCCGCGAAATCGTGAAGCCGAAGTTCCCCAACGTCGAAATCGAAGTGGACGTGTTTCACGGCCTGCTGGTGGACTATGCGCGTCGAAAGAATGCCCAGGTGATTGTCCGGGGAATCCGCGCAGTCACGGACTACGAGTACGAATTGCAGATGGCTCTGATGAATCGTCGTCTGGCTCCCGGAATAGAAACCGTGTTCATGATGCCAGCTGAAAACTATTCGTATCTCAGTTCACATCTGGTGAAGGAGATCGCCGGACATGGCGGATCCATTACAGGTCTTGTTCCAGAGCTGGTCGAGAAACGATTGCAGGACAAGTTCAGGAACCGGTAATGAAAATCGCCTCCCGCATGTCTCGCATCGCCGTTTCCGGAACCATGCTCGTTTCGGAGAAAACCATACAGCTTCGTGAGCAGGGTGTCGACGTTGTCGACTTTGGCGCCGGCGAGCCCGACTTTCCGACCCCTGAAAACATCGGCCAGGCGGGCATTCGTGCCATTCAATCGAATTTCACGAAATACACGGCCATCGGCGGAACAAAGGATCTCCGTGCCGCGATTGTGGATCAGCATGCCCGCGAACTGGGATCCAAATACGAAATTCCCGAATGCATTGTGAATGTCGGCGGAAAACACGCGATTTTCAATTTGTGTTCTGCGCTTGTGGATGAGGGAGACGACGTCATCATACCGACGCCGTACTGGGTGTCGTTTGGCGATATTGCGCACTATGTCGGCGCCCGTACGGTTTTTGTTCACACACGGGAGGACGAGGGATTTCGCCTTACCGCGAAAATGCTGGAGTCCGCGATCACTCCGAAAACGCGGATGCTCATCGTCAATTCACCGAACAACCCGAGCGGCGCCGTGGTGGATGACGAGGAATTCGTTCGTATTGCTGCGCTTTGCAAAAAGAACGACATATGGATTCTATCGGATGAGTGCTATTCGAAGTTCCTCTACGACGGACGGCGGCCGTTCTCCATCGCTTCGCATCCCGAATTCAAATCGAACGTGGTGATTGCCGGATCATTGTCGAAGACATACGCGATGACGGGATGGAGAATCGGATACGTGCTCGGTCCTAAGGAAGTCGTCGCCGCTGTTCAGAAATTGCAGAGTCATTCCACTTCGAATCCGGCGTCGGTTTCACAGAAGGCGGCGCTGGAGGCGGTTACGGGGCCGCAGGAGTCAGTTGGTCAGATGCTGGGCGAGTATGCGAAACGCAGAAGGTTTGTCATCGACCGCCTGAGGGCGATTCGCGGAGTTCGCTGCGCCGAGCCTGGCGGCGCGTTTTACGCATATCCGAATATTGCGACGTCGTTTTCGCGGGGTATACGGGACTCCATGGATTTTTCCGTGAAGTTGCTGGAGCAGGCCCACGTCGCAGTGGTACCGGGCGAAGCCTTCGGGACGAAGGATCACGTTCGGATCTCGTACGCGACGTCGATGGAGCTGCTGGAAAAGGGGCTGTCGCGCATCGCAAAATTTGTCGGGGAACTTTGATGACAATCCCTCTCCCGACGGGAGAGGGTGCGGAGCATTTATTGATGGGGGCCGGGTGAGGGGTACAGATCAAAAGATCTTTGCGGTACCCCTCACCCGCCGCTTCGCGGCACCCTCTCCCTTCGGGAGAGGGATTGTCCCAAGGATTTTCCTCGTGAGCGAGGATACGGGAACGGAATCGAATTCCTTCCACTCAAATCCATCTGCATTCGCCAGCTTCCCCACATAGACATTCACTTCCAGACGATGATGGGTGATGGTATGGCGGCATGTGCCAACCGATGTTAGCGAGCCGACCGGAAGTTCGCCAAACATCGGAAACTCCCACAACCCTTTCTGCTTTCGCATCAGATAGAGACCCTTATCGTGCTGCACGACTGCAAACATCAGAACACGGATGGTCTCGGGCCGCTTCTTCACCACCGGAATCTGGTCCTGAGTTCCTGTCTTGTACGCGACGCACTCGCCATTCACCGGACACACCAGACATCGCGGAGACTTGAACGAGCACACCGTCGCGCCAAGTTCCATCATTGCCTGATTGATGGCGCGTGGTTCGGCCTGGTGAACGAGCCGTTCTGCCGCCTCCCATAACTGTTTCGCATTCTCTCCGGTCCATCCGTTAATCCGCGACAGGACACGGCGTACATTTCCGTCAACGATCGGGAACGGCTTGTTGAATGCGATGCTCATGATTGCGCCCGCCATGTATTGGCCGATGCCGGGCAGCGTTCGCAACGTTTCGTATTCTTCTGGAACCACACCGCCGTGTTCCCGGACGACGATCTTTGCGGCCGCCTGCAGATTTCGCGCGCGGCTGTAGTAGCCGAGCCCGGCCCACAGCTTCAGAACCTGCTGCTCGTCCGCTTCAGCAAGGGATTGAATTGCAGGCAGGGCTTCAAGGAATCGTTCGTAGTAGGGAAGTGCTGTTTCAACCTGGGTCTGCTGCAGCATGACTTCGCTGAGCCAGACGTGGTAGGGATCGTAGTTCGCGCGCCAGGGAAGGGCGCGCTGGTTTTCACGAAACCAATGAACCAGACCGTCGTTCATTAAGGGATTCCGCCGCTTCCCTCATCTCGTTTTCAAGCTTCTTGATGGCGACGAGATGGTCCGGATTGAACGGAAGCGAAGGGTAGTAGCAATTGCTTTCGTGAGTGCAGAAGCAGCCGTTGGAGACTCTGTCGCGGCGTGCCTCCATTGCAGGTGAATACCACAATTTGGAAAAGTCCCAGTCGTAGTCCCGGAGGTTTCCGACGCCATCCAGAATCTCGCAGCTCGATACGGTGCCTTCGTCATAGATCACGGCCCCGGCGCTACCAGCCCAGCATTGAAGATGGGGTCGACCGTCCATCGCGGTCTTTGCGATGAGCTCGTGCATGTACACATCGATGGCAGCCTTGAAGAACCCGGCATCGCCGGAATAGTTGTTCTTGATGGCGGCATGCCGCGAGTCATCGCTGATCATGTGCGAGAGCTTGTCGTAGCGGGCTTTGTCGATGATGAGTTCCTTCGGGCGTGCCGACGGCGGACGAATGAAATTGATGTTCACCTTGTCCGGTTTCAGATCGTGCTTCAGGAAATCGTACCAGTCGAAGATGCGATCCTGATTGCTGTTCATAAAGCATGTGCAGGTCTGGATGTCGAGTCGCGGATATTCCTTTTTGATCGCCTGCAGCTTGCGTGCGGTATCGATTGCGATATCCCAGCTTCCGGGCTTTTGTCGGATGCTTTCGTGGTCTTCTTTCAAACCGTCGATTCCCAGCGCGACGGTGACATTCAGATTCGGGCATTCTTCGAGGATTCGCGAGACGTCGGGGAGGATACGCTGCTGAATCTGCCCATTGGACATCAGCACGATGGCATCGAGCTTGTTGTTTGTGTAAAACGCCTTTGCGATTTCCGGAAGATCCTTGCGGGTAAATGGTTCGCCTCCCGCAATGATGAGAACGCCGAGGTTGGCCCCAAGGGTTTCGCTGATGCGTTCGACGTTCTTCGTGGTCATCTGCTGCTTCTTGCGTTCCTTGTCGTCGAGCTCTTCGGTGAAAAAGCAATGAACGCATCGCATGTCGCAGACCGAAGTGATCAGAACGTTCAGCAATATCGGAGCAAACGGACGGCCCATCGCCATCTTTGCATACCGCTTGAGGATTTCCTTATTGTGAAAGTCCATGCTTAATTACTGAAGTACGGATTCGTCAGAGTCGCCGGCTTCTGCTGCGTGCCGCTCGGCCGGTCCAGCCCGAGTTCTTCAAGTATGACAGAAGGAGCGACAATACTGGTGGCCGTTTCCGCTCCGGCCTGTCCTACCAGTCGGTTAGCAACGAACGAGTCGTTGCCGACGGACTGGATATGACGCAGGGACTGCACCGTCAGCGTGGCGACGGATGCGCCACGCACGAGTTCTTCGCGTCCATCCGCGACATAAACCTTATAGGTAAGCACCGGTGTGCCGATCGGCCCCTGATTTCCGGACAGCTGCTTGATCATGATTGCATAGTCGAGCCGCTCATCCTTGGCCAGCTTCAGGAGTTCCTGCTTCAGATCCGCATAGGACTTTCCGTCCTTATCGACTTTGACGACGAAATTACTGACCTGAGCCGTTTCGCGTCCGGGGAATCCTCGGCCATGACCGTTGGATTGCAACCGGTCCTTGGAAGGTCTCCGCGACGTCAGAAGATTGGTGAGCAGGCCGTCTTCGACCAGCGAAATGCGCTGGGCCGGAATTCCCTGATCGTCGATCCGATAATAGCCAACCAGCGGTTTATCGCCGAGTTTCGTCAGTGTCGGATCGTCATAGACAGAAATGCTGGCGGGAAGAACGGGCCTCTTCATGCGATCCAGAAGGGCGCTGCCGCTGGTCTGACCGCCCCGGCCTCCAATTGGACCGCGCTCTTCGGTGAGGTTGGGCGACAGCACGCGTGCGAACATCTCTGTCGCAGCCTGTCCGACAAGAAGTGCCGGCCCGGAGTAATTGGCATCCAGCACAGGTGCGGTGCGCAACGCCGTGATGTCTTTTGCCATTTGGCGGATGGCGTTTCCAACTTCCTGAGTCGATGGCATCTCCTCGAAGGTTCTGGCACTGAACGGAAGCGACATCGTAATTGTCATGCCATCGGCGGCCTGAGTTGCAGCATTGGCCTGCAGTGCGATGAGGAGCTGGGGTTCCAGACTGCGTGACCCTTCGCTGTTGGCAATGTATCGATGATTCAGGCGGGCATGATAGGACACACTGGAAGTCTGAACTGCCGGAAAGTCGCGGAAAATCTTCGACCACTCCCGGAGCTGGTTTTCGACCTTGGCGCGATCCAGCTGCATCTTCATTTTCGCCGTTGTCGTGATCGTTGCCTTTTCTTTGGAGAAATCCGGAATGGGATCGTCCTGGGTCGTTCGGTTCTGAGTGTAGGCGCGTTTTTGCGCGATGGTTTCGACCGCAGACTTGTATGCCGAGTCTGTCGATAGCCATAGCGAATGACGGAGAGCATTGTAGTCGTCGTCGACAGTCGTGTATGCGCCTGTGCCGTTCGCGGCTCCGGCGCCACCGCGGCCTCCGGCGAATCCGGAGTTGTCGAAGTCGTAGTCTCCGACTCGCACCTGCGTCCACACCAGGCGCTGATGGGTTGGCGAGGATCGGGACAAAGCGCCAAACGTTGCAGACGCGGTAAAGTCCTCATCATCGTAGACGACGTACTGAATGAAGTAAGGCTTGTCCAGATCGTTGAGCTTGAGCTGCGCAATGGAGCGATCCAGTTCATCACCCATCGCTTTCAGGACGGGATCCGTTGCGGCGGCCGGAGTTCGGGTCTGTGCCGCGGTAAGAACCGGGCTGCCCTGTTCCGCCTGGCTTAGAGCGATCCATGCTGCAGAAGCCATGAACCATGCGGAGATCCACGCGGCCCGTCTCGATCGTTTCAACGACTGACTCTTCATCCCTAATTGCCTCCTGTGGGCGGGGGCAGAATCGGCATCCGTTCCGATGACTTTGCCTTTTTCTGAACCTCGATCTGTGTGGTCAAAATACTGGGTGCAACGGCGGATACGGGAACATACCCGGACTCGGCGCCGCAGAAACCATTGAAGACTTCCAGCTTGTCCGAAGCCGCAACAATCTTGCTGAACGATGTCAGAGGCGTGCCAATCAGATCCACGCCACGCACCAGTTCATCCGGTTTACCGTCGACGTAGACCTTATAGACCATGATTGGAGTGACCTGGAATGCCTGCGGACTGTCGCGCGTGGTCAATGTAAACCCACCGGAAATATCCTCGAAGAACAGGCCGAACTGCTTGCCCTGCTTCTTTGCTTCCTCAATGAGCATTTCTTTCAGCTTCCCGTTGGACACGGTGCTGGATGCTTTTACGATCAGGTTTCCCTGGCGTCCGACAGCCTGGTATCCGGGGGCCTTGCGGCCATGCCCATTGGAGCTTTCAAATCCGGCGACCGGTGAGCGGGAAAGAAGGAAGTTTCTCAGGACTCCGTTTTCAACAACGTTGACCGGGCGCGATTTCACCCCTTCGTCATCGTAAAGGTAGTAACCGTTCAGATCCGTTCCCACAATCTTTTCCGTGGTGGGATCATCGATAACGGAAATAAACGAGGGAAGAATCGCCTTGCCGACCTGCTTTGCAAAGGTCTGTCCTTCATTTTCGTTTTTCTGGCGCTGACCCTCGATGCGATGCCCGAATATTTCATGGAAGAAGACGCCGGCTGCGCGACCGGAGAGGATTGCAGGACCCGTGAATGGGTCGACAATCGGGGCCGTTCGAAGTGCTTTCAAATCCTTCGCCATCTTGTCGACCATGGCGCGGACTTCAGAGTCCTTGGGCATGCCATCAATGGAATGCGCGTCAAAAGCCTCGAAGCGATACAGTTCCATGCCGTCTGCAGCCTTTGTCGTGGCGTAAAGCATCAGGCGGTACTGGATGGTTCCGGAGCGCACCGAGGTGCCTTCGCTGTTGACGACATACTGGTTGGTGGCATTGGACGTGAAACTCGCATCACCTTCAATGACATCGGGGTACTTGCCGAAAAGAGCCGAGAACTCCTTGGTCTTCTTTTCCCATTCTGAAGTATTCACGTCGTAGGTTTTGACGGGCAATACGGCTTTCTGTGCGGTCTCGCGGGACAGGTCTGCAGAAGTGTCTTCCTCGGCGACGTTTACAGCGCGGTTGGCTTTGACCGACGTCAGCCGCGATACTCCGGTTTTGTACTGTCGATCCGTGGCGAGCCAGATGACGCTTTTCAGCGCATCGATGTCGTCATCAATTGGCATTAGAACGGATGCCGGTCGGTTCTGGCCTCCTCCTCCGCCATTTCCTCCACGCATCTGATGCGTGTTGTCCAGATCGTAGTCTCCAACGCGGACTTCCACGTCAAGAACGCGTACCTTGTCGTGTTCGCTGGATTGCAAAGCCCCCTGCGACGATTGAATGCTGACCGTCGCGGTTTCATTGACTTCATAACCCATGAAATACGGGCCCGGAGTGCTCTGTTTCCCAAGTACCGTCATGGCGCGTTTCATTTCTTCTTCCAGCGCCTGAAGCACCGGACTGGAAGCGGGCCTCTGTGCGGTGGTCGTTTGAGGCATCAAACCAACCGTCATCAGGAGCACCAGCGAACCGATAGAGCGTTTCATGAGCCCTCCAGCTTAACCATTAGAACAATTAGGATTACCGCATTCTACACTGAGCCCATTGGGTTCCGTGCACACTAAAAGGCCGCCGGAAATTTGTTTGCAATTTCCCTGAAAGCGCATAAGTGCAACGGAATGAGAAGCCATTGCCGGTAGTCAGGCCGGCATTGCGGACAATCGGTGCACGCTAGGGCAAGTCGCTCGATAAGCAGACAATCTTTTCGACGTTGTCGCGACTATCTTCGTTGACGATTGGCAAGCCGTGAGATCAAAAGGAGGGTCACTGAACAGGCAGTTGGTCCATGACTTGCCTTGTATTCCTGCGTAAAATGGGAGGCGTTATGCAGAAGCAGACGAACCGCAGGGGCAGTCATCTTGAAGAGGCTGTAGCTCTGCTGATCCAGACTCAGGCAGCCTTTGTTGCTCAACTCGCGGAAACAACCCGAGAAAGTGAGAGGCGCTTTTCTGAGATCAAGAAGCAGTTGGAACATCTCGGTCACATCGAAGCGGTTCTTCTTCGCCATGAGCGAATTCTTGCAGACCTGCCTGAAGCCATCCGTCAGAAGATCGGCTTCCAGCCTTCCTGAGAAATGAGGGAACGAGGGGACTGTCCCTCATTCCCTCATTTTAGTTGGTGGTTTTGGGAGATTTTTCTTTGGGCGCGTAATATCCGGCTTTGGTCCACACCTTCAGTTTTGGCGCACCCTCCGGCGGATTCACTTTGATCTTCACTCCACGCCGCTTGCCATCCTTCGCCGTATTCGTCGACTTGTAGCCGATCAGAAACTGAGTCTTCAGTGCGCGCGCAACTTCAGCAGCGACGGCATTGACGCCACCTTCGGAATTGGAAGCCAGAAAATCCCGACCGCCGGTATTGCTGGCGAGTTCTTCGAGATTGCTCGCGTCTTTGGGAATCTGTTCGCAGGGCGTTCCGGCATTCGCCGTACCCCAGTCGTCGGTGATCATCATCGAGTAGATCTGGACGGATTGTTTGATGGCAAACGCGAGCAACTGATCCGGCTTCATGGTTTGAGTGATCTTGCTTCCATCGCAGCCCTTGTCTCCACCGGCGGTGATCACCAGAAGCGCCTTGCGAGCGTTCGCCGATTCCTTGATGGATTCCAGTCCAAGATAGATCGCGTCGTACAGCGCCGTGTCTGGTGTGATCGTATCCGAGTCGTTGAGTGCGCGGAAATTTGTCGGCGCCAGCTTCGCGTCGGTGGTGTAGCTGACCGTCATGCGTGGAAACGTGGAGAACTGAATCACGAAATATTCGTCTTCGGCGTTTCTCGATTTGAGAAATGTCGGCAGAGCCGTGCGGAGGTCATCCAGTTTGTGATTTGTCGTCATGTAATCGCTGTCGTCTACAAGAAGCCCCACGCTGACCGGACGACTGTCTTCCCAGAAGTACGTGATCTTCTGTTCCACACCATCTTCGAAAACCTGGAATTGGTCACGCGTCAGCGCCGGCCGCGAACGGTTTTCCGGCGATGTCACCGATACAGTCAGGAGCACCAGGTCTGTTTCGAGCGGAGGAGGTTCGGTGGATACCACCACCGGTTGAGTCGCCTGCTGGATATCTCGTGGATTCACGCCTCGGCCCGCCTGAAACTGCGCGCGAGACGCAGGAGTCAGTGCGAATAGAATCAGCAAAACTACTGCGGCCCTGGCGATGGTCCAATGGCGGGCAATCATTTTTCAGTCACCGCCGTTGTTTTCTTCTTCGGTTCCTTCTGTGCGTAGTAACCGGACTTTGTCCAGACGTTGAGTTTTGGTGACCCGGAAGGCGAACTAACCTTGACCTTCACTCCGCGGCGATGCCCATCCTTTGCGGTGTTCGTCGACTTGTACCCGATCAGATACTGGGTCTTTAACGCCAGGGCCAGATCGGAGCAGATCCTCTCCACGAGATACGAACTGGCTCCAGTCAGGCTGGACTGGCCACCAGTGACTCCGGCAAGCAGATCCATGACATTGGCCATTTCGCTGGCTCCTCCCAGATCGATGGAATAAACCTGCACGGGTTGTTTAATGGCGTAGTTCACGAGCTGGTCCTGGTTCTGTCCCTTGCCGTTGTCGCCGCCCGCTGTGATGACGAGGATCATTCGTCTTGGATTCGCAGCTTCCTTCATCGCGTCGATGCCGGTGTAAATCGCATCATAGAGTGGCTCTTCGCCGCTTTGCGGGAAGACCCGCGGCATCAGTTTCGGATCGGTCGTGTAGGTGACCACCATGGAGGGATTATCCGAAAATACGATGACGAAGTATTCGTCGTCCGTCCGCTTGTTTTTCAGAAACGCAGGTCCGGCGCCACGGATTGCTTCGTTCATTAAATCATCCACGGCAGAACTTCCATCAATGACGAATCCCATGCTGATTGGCCGGCTATCCACCCAGAAGTACGAAATCTTCTGTTCCACACCGTCTTCAAGCACCTGGAAGCGATCCTTTCCAAGACCGGTAACCGCGCCGTCCTTGTTGGTTACCGTTACGGTGAGAAGCTCGAGGTCCAACTCCAGGGGAGGCGGATCCACCGGGGCCAGTCTGCCACCGGGACCGGGACGAATTTGTGGGGTCTGTGCTGACGAAGTGGGCGATGAAACCGATAAGAATGTCCAAATGAGGACGGCTAAGAATGCGAATCCCCAAATTGCACGACGCTGTCTCATTTTGCGCGGTCATTGTAACAGACTTGGCGAGGTCCTACCGGCGGTGTATCATCCGGGCGCATGGTCAAACTTACAGTAGCGGCGGCATTTCTCGTATCCGTCGTGCTTGTTCTTCAGTCGGCTCCCTCTCCGCAGGCTCAGGTGAACGGATCGCAGCAGCAGATCGTCGTCACCGTTATCGACGATAGCGGACGCTACGTTCGCGATTTGAAGGCCGATGACTTCGTGATTGAAGAAAACGGCGTGCGGCAGCAGGTCACCAGCTTTGCCCAGGATTCCGACGTGCCGGTGAGCCTTGCCATTCTTATCGACAAAAGCGCCAGCATGCGTTTGCCACTTGCCGTTCAGGGCAAAGAGAAGGTTTCTGCCGCGCTTCTCGCCGCCGATGGCGCGGCGCGCGTTCTGGTCAAATTGATGAAACCCCAGGATGAGTTTCTGCTCATGGTGTTTGACGAAGGGCTGAAGGTGAAGCAGAGCTTCACGACCGACCAGAAGAAGATCGTGGATCTGTTGTACAAGAACAATCAGGTGGGTGGTTCCACGTATCTTTACCGCTCCGTCGCCGAAGCGATCAAGCAAACAAAAAAGGCGAAGAACCGGAAGCGCGCTCTGGTGGTGATCACCGACGTTCACGACACCAGCGGAGACAAACTCGACGAATTGAAAGCCGCCCTTCACGATGGTGAGGTTCCTGTCTACACATTTGGCATGCGGTGGGATGCGTGGGGACTTCCCGGCGAAGATCCGACGGAGCCGACGTTTGAGGTCGCCGTGCTTCGGCAGCTGGCAGTCGACAGCGGCGGGCGCTCGATCATCGTCGACATTCCGGACCTGACGACGGATTTTACGGTCATTCGGATGATTTCGTTTGTTCAGGATATCGCCGCGGAACTTCGCGGACAGTACACGTTGAAGTATCTGTCCAGCACCTCAGGCCCGGACTCTGAAAAGGCGGTTCGAATCCGGGCTGTTTCTCCCGCATATCAGGTGCGATTCCGGCGAGACACTTCCGAACCCGTGAAGCCTGCTGCGAATGCAAAGCCGGCAGCTGCGCCAAAGAAATAGATACGTGTATCCCTCTCCCTTCAGGAGAGGGATAACAAAAAAAGGGCCCGGGGAAGTTTCCACTTCCCCGGGCCCTTGAGTTTTCGTTGCCTACTTCTTATCCGATGCGCTGATCGGTTTCGGAACGAAGTATTTTCCCTTCGCATCGATATTCAGCTTCTGACCGGCTGGCGGAATCACCTTCACCTGCAATTTTCGCCACTTGTCGTCCTTCTTGTCGTTGGTGGATTTGAATCCGAGCACGTACCGGGTTCTCAAATCCTGGGCAACGAGTTTGCACAGGGTTTCCAATTGGTTCAGCGCGTCGACGAAAAAAATCGCGCCGCCGGTTTGTTCGGCGACATTGGTGAGCCCTTCGCCTTCAACGTTCTTATAGCCTTCGCCTCGGGCTCCAACCGACGTTGTTGGATCCGAGGGATTGGTTCTCGTATACATGAAGTAAATCGGAATATTCAGTTTTCGCGAAAACTCCACCAGCCCGTTGACGGCATCACCGCCTGGCATGTCGAAGTCATCGTTGATGACGATCAGCGCCCGGCGTGGATTCGAAGTCTTCTGCAGATCCACAAGACCATCGTCGATGGCATCGAACATCCCGTCCGAACCAAAGTGCAGTTCGTGAACTTTTATCTTGTCCCCGGGGTTGCTGGTTTTCTGAAACATCTCGACGGCATCGCGAATCGCCGACGATGTACGGTCTGCGCGGCCGGGTAACAGCTTGCTGTTGGCGAGGATGATATTGATATCCCAGATACCATCCGGCGGAGCAAAGAACGTGATCTTCTGTTCGACCTTGTCTTCAAGAACCTGGAAATTTTCAACTTTCAAATCCAGAGACGGAGCCTTTTTTGCGCCAGTCACTGCGGCCGTGACGAAGACCATATCCGGTGTCTGCGCAGCACATATCCCGGCAAGCGCCATCATGACAACTACTACAAGCAATCCTCGTTTTCGAATCATCGTCGTTTCCCCTGTGGAATACAGCATGGTTGAATTTACGGAGTTGGAGCCGTGTAACCCGATCTGGCTCGTACGTTGAGTTTGGGCGTGCCCGGCGGCGGAATCACATTGACGCGAATCGCCCTGTCGCCGCCGTCGTTTTTAGTGTTCTTCGGAGTGTAACCAATCGTGTACTGGTTTCGGAGATCGCGAGCAATCTTCCGGCAGATATCGCCGACTTCATCGATTGTCCTGGGAAAATACGCTTCGCCACCGGTCATTTCGGCAATCTTCGTCAGGTCTTCCTTCGCGCGCTTGGAAGGCGATTTACTGAAAAGGCCGCCGCGTTCGTCGTTCTCTTCCAAAAGGCCAATCGCGTAGATGGTGACGTCTTTGGAAATCCGGATATGCTCCATCAGCTTGTTGATGCCGTATTTGCTTTTGTTGTCCTCGCCGTCGGATATCACAAGCAGCGCTTTCTTTTCGCGAGAACCTTTCTTCATGTAATCCAGCGAAACGTAGATGGCATCATTCAGCGCGGTTTCCCCCTGCGTATTGATATCGCTGAGTGCGTCGACCAGGTCGGACATGCTTCCGGTGAACTGCTGGCGAAGATAGGCTTCGTCGTCAAAATCCACGATGAAGGTTTCATCTTCCGTATTGCTTTCGCGAACAAACGTCAGAGCCGCGCTATTGACGCGTTGCCTCTTGTTCCGCATGCTGCCGCTGTTGTCGATGACCAGCCCGAGGCTCAGCGGAACATCATCGTGGGCGAAAATGTTGATCTCCTGGAGCACGTTGTCTTCGTAAATCTGGAAGCTGGTTTGAGGAAGATTATCGAGGGTCTTTCCGTCTTTGGACGTGACGGACACAGGAATCAGCACGCGGCGGACATCGAGCTTCAGAGCGAATGGTTCATCATCCGCAGGCTTTTGCGCGGACCCTTTGGGGGCCTGCTGCAGCTGTGGAGAGTTCTGGCCGGAAAGGGCAAGCGTTATTGCCAGCAGACACACGGCTCCAGCCGAAATTACGAATCGAATCATATTGGTTGAGACTTATTTTTTGCTGGCGATGTTTTCATCGCCCGTCGCTGCGTAGTATCCCTGTTTAAATCGCACACCCAGCGAGGCAATATCCTTCCCTTTCGGAGTGCTGACTTTGACCTTGATCTTGCGCCACGCACCGTCTTTTGCCGTATTCGACGAACGGTATCCAATTACGTATTGGTTTTTCAACTCTGCCGCGATCTTCTTGCAGATGTCGGACATTTCGTAAGCGGAGCCTGGGAAAAATGCTCTTCCCCCGGTGATATCCGTAAGCTGAGCCAAAGCGTCTCGACCCGCGCCTGTGGCAGGATCCAGAATGCCGATGGCATACAGCTGAACATCCTGCTCGCGGATGAAACTCCGAACGTCTCCGAAGGAATACCGGCTTCGATTGTCTTCACCGTCTGTGATCAGGAGCAACGCCTTCTTCGTGTTGTTGCTTTCCTTCAGCTTGTTCAGCCCAAGGTAGACGGCGTCATAAAGCGCGGTGCTGCCTTTGGTCGGAACAGACAGGAGACTGTTCTGCAGTCGCGTGACGTCGGAGGTGAATTCTGAAGTGATTTTCGGACGGTCGGAAAACTGAACCTCGAAGTATTCGTCTTCCTTAGTCCCACTCTTAAAGAACGTCGCTGCTGCACGCTGAGCGCTGGAGATCTTGTCCTTCATGCTTCCGCTGACATCAAAAATGATTCCGACGCTGACCGGAACGTCTTCCGATGAGAAGTAGGCAATCTTCTGTTCGATTTTGTCTTCCCAGATCTGAAAGTCTTTTTTCTCCAAACCCCGAACGGGGCGATTGCGTGCGGATTCTGTTACGGTCGCGTTGACCAGTACCAGATCGACATCCATTTTAAGCTGGTGGACTTTGGGTGCCTCGTCCTGGGCAAGAGAGACACACGTCAGCGCGACGAGAAGCAGAGCAACTCTTGCGAGCATTCGTTTCTGAGCCATTGTAGTCTCCTTAGTTTGCAGAAACTTACGCTTACTCGACCCATGTCGGCGACGATGGCGCCATTATATGAATCGTCTGGTCAACGTGCACTACTTATTTCCCAGCAATCGAATATCCAGAGGACCCCGGCTGTCCAAAGCAGTGCTATATTCGGACCTTATTTTTCCCACGATGTATTCAGAGTGAAACTCGAAACCGCCATCGCGATCATCCCGGCAAGATTTCAGTCCACACGTCTCCCCGGAAAGCCCCTTGTCGAGATTCAAGGTAAGACGTTGATAGAACACGTGTATCGACGTGTCCAGGCTGCGGAATCGATCAGCCGAATCCTCGTTGCCACCGATGACCAGCGGATTGCCGACGCCGTCCGGAAATTCGGGGGCGACGCGGCGATGACGCGTTTTGATCACCAGAGTGGCACCGACCGCCTGGCGGAAGCCGCCGCGCACCTGCCTTCCGATGCCCTGGTCGTGAATATTCAGGGCGACGAACCGTTGATTGAACCCGACGTGATTGATCGCGCCGTGGCGGCGGCCCGGCACCGGGATGCATCCATCGTCACCGTCATGACGCGGCTTTCAGATCCGGCCGCAGTTGCCGATCCGAATCGCGTGAAAGTCGTCGTGGACCGAAACGGCTTCGCGCTGTATTTTTCGCGTTCGCCGATCCCCCATCGTCCACATGGCGGTCCTTCAAGTGGGACCACTTTTCTCCACATCGGCCTGTATGTGTATCGGGTCGACTTTCTGAAGCAGTTCACCAGACTGGAACGAGCTCCTCTGGAAATTGCCGAAAGGCTGGAGCAATTGCGCGCGCTGGAGCACGGTTTTCGCATACGTGTTGTCGAGGTCGAAAGCGAATCATGGGGTATCGATACGCCGGCAGACCTCGAAAAATTCAAGGCAATATTGGGTTATAAAGGACAGTGAAGAGGACATATGAATAAGAAATTTATTTTCGTAACCGGCGGAGTTGTTTCGTCGCTTGGCAAAGGCCTGGCGGCTGCGTCCATTGGATGTCTTCTTGAAAGCCGCGGCTTCACCGTGACGATGCTCAAGTTCGATCCATACTTGAATGTCGATCCCGGCACCATGAGCCCATACCAGCACGGCGAGGTCTACGTGACCGATGACGGCGCCGAAACCGATCTCGACCTCGGACACTACGAGCGCTTCACCAACACGCAGACGTCCCGTAATCACAACTGGACCACCGGCAAGATTTATCAGTCGGTTATCCAGAAAGAGCGGCGTGGGGATTACCTCGGCCGGACGGTTCAGGTGATTCCGCACATCACCAACGAGATTAAGGACAGCATCCGCGCGGTGTCATCGGGCGTCGACATCGTGCTCGTCGAAATCGGCGGCACCGTCGGCGACATCGAGAGC
>Ga0184628_10000032_pt1 | contig 64307 bp, 70 predicted proteins | sample PLM4_5_b1_FD_133149 | JGI IMG/M metagenome (GOLD analysis project Ga0184628, IMG submission 133149) | Groundwater sediment microbial communities from an aquifer in East River, Colorado, USA - PLM4_5_b1 | ecosystem: Environmental > Terrestrial > Soil > Riparian zone | place: USA: East River...
ATTCAGGTACAGCAGGGTGGTGGTGGCGGAGGCGGCGGTGGCGGTGGTGGCGGAGCCCGAAGCGCACAGGATCTTGCCGATCTTTTCGCGCTGGAACTGGATACCAGCAAGAACCAGTATGAGCAGGTTCAACGTGGCCAGGCAGCGGGCGGCCAGCAGGATCAACAGGCACAGCAGGAAGTCGATGAGCTGGCGAAGAAGCTCGCGGATCTGGCCAAACGCCAGGAAGCCGCGGCACGTCAGCGCGCGGCTCAGGCGGGTCAGGGTGGCGGCGGCGGCAACGCCGATCAGGCATCCGTGTTACGCGACGCCCGCGAACTTCAGCGCCAGCTGCAGAAACTGACTCGGGATACACAGGATCCGAGGGTTGCTGAAGCTTCCCGTCAGCTGGATCAGGCCGTCCGGAATATGGAACAGGCCATGAGTAATGGCACGCCGCAGCAACAGCAACAGGCCGCAAACCAGGCGGCGACTGCAATCCAGAATACGTCGCGTGCTCTGGGCCAGACACAAAATCAGAACGGAAACAGCCCGACCGGGAATCTTTCGCAGCAGGCACAGCAGCTGAAGAATCTGCAGAATGAGCAGAAACAACTTCTCGACGAAACCCGGAAGCAGGCTCAGGCCCCGGATTCTCCGCAGCGGCAACAAGCTCTGGACTCGATCAGTCAACGTGAGCGGGCATTGGAAGACAGAACCAGAGCCGCGCAGGCGGATCTGCAAAACGCCGGAAGAAATAATCAGAATCCCCAGGCGGCATCGGCCGCGCGGGCAGCCGCGAATTCGCTCCAGACCAATCGAGTGGCGGACCGAATGCAGTCGGCTGCAAACAACGTCCAGACGAATCCAACGGGCTCCGCGATTCGAGAACAGGAGGCGGCGGACTTTCTCGGCGAAACCGCGCAGCAGCTCAGCCAGACCGCATCTGCGGTGAACAATTCGCCACAACGTCAGTTGCAGGCGGCCTTGAATTCTACGGCGGATGCTCAGCGTCAATTGAATTCGCTGCAACGCAGGTTACAGGAACAGCAGAACCAGCAGGGTCAGCAGGGCCAGCAGGGTCAGCAGGGCCAGCAGGGTCAGCAGGGTCAGCAGGGTCAGCAGGGTCAGCAGGGTCAGCAGGGCCAGCAGGGCCAGCAGGGCCAGCAGGGCCAGCAGGGCCAGCAGGGCCAGCAGGGCCAGCAAGGTCAGCAGGGCCAGCAGGGTCAGCAAGGCCAACAAGGTCAGCAGGGCCAGCAAGGCCAGGGTGGTCGGCAGGGTCAGCAAGGCCAACAGGGCCAGCAGGGTCAGCAAGGCCAACAAGGTCAGCAAGGCCAACAAGGTCAGCAGGGTCAGGGTCAGCAAGGCCAGCAAGGGCAAGGTGGCCAAGGTGGTCGGCAGGGTCAGCAGGGTCAGCAAGGCCAGCAGGGCCAGGGCCAACAGGGCCAGCAGGCGCAGCTCGGCGGCGGCCAGGCCGGCAACCGACAACTAGGCAACAACGGCGGACAATACGGTGGTTATCAGACCCCCGGCAATGACGTCCAGAATCCCCGTCAGCTGGCAGGTGAACTTGGCAATATCGGCCAGAACCTGCAAAACGCCCTGGATGGGCTTGGACGCAACAATCCGGCGGCGCCGGCGTTGAACCAGGCGATTTCCGCAGTCAATGGCGCGCAGAGCCAGGCTCTGAAGGGAGTCATCCTGGATCCGGCGGAAATTACGAAGTTAAAAGATGTCCTGGGTAATGCGGAAGTTGCCGTATCCCGGCAGCTCGAAGTCCTTGTCGCGAAGGAAAACGCGCGATCGCCTCAGGAAGACTCCTTCCCGGAAGGCTATGTGAAGCAGAATGCCGAGTACTTCAAGAGCCTCGCGAATCAGAGTCCGAAGCAGTAAAGCGTTAGTCTGAAATTAAAAACCGGCGCGGACATCGCTGTCCGCGCCGGTTTTTTGTTTCTCTTCGTCGGACCTCCCCGCACATACGCGTCGGCTACCACGCGTCTTCCCGCGGTGGCAGTCGGGAACCTCTTCGGTGGTAACAGACTATCCTTCGCCAGTTCCAGATTTCCGCCCAACTCCATTCGAGACACGAACGACCACAAAAAATATTTGGACTTTGGTTTGCTTTGGGGAGGAGTAGGACCCTTATTTGGAGGCTGCAGACTCGCATGCCCAGGCTCCGGGACGGTTCATACAACCGCAAGCTGCTTCTCCTGATCATGATTGTCAGTGGTATTGCCCTCCTGATGTCTGGAATAGGATTCGTCGTGTTCGATACGTTGCTGTTGCGCGCTTACGTACAGCGCGATCTGGAAGGCCTGGCGGAGATCGTTGCAAGAAGCAGCACTGCGGCGCTTGCGGCAGGGGACAGCAGTGCTGCACGAAATGTGCTGAATGCGCTGCGGGCTCGCCCATACATCGCGCAGGCGTGCCTGTATTCTCGAACCAGTCAGCTCCTTGCCCGATATGCGCGGGACGACCTTCGAGTGCAGTGTCCTGATGCGATACGGAGTGACTCCAGGTACATTGTCGGAGACGATATTCAGTTATTCCGCAAAGTCACGGTGGATGGCCAGGATTTGGGCCATCTGTACTTCGATTACCGCATCGGCGAAGCACAGGCGGAACGCCGCCGCGCCTATGTCGTATTGGCCGCGGTCATCGTCGGCTTCGCCGCATTCGCGTCCTGGTTCCTCGCATTCAAATTGCGCCTGTTTCTTTCCAAGCCACTGCTGGAGCTCGCGGAAACGGCAAGCGATGTTTCGAAAACCGGAAATTACGGGATACGTGTCGCCAAACGATCGAACGATGAAGTCGGTGTCCTTGCCGATTCCCTCAATGGCATGCTTTCCGGTATCCAGCAACGGGACGCCGATCTGATGGCTGCTCACGAAGCGCTCGAGGGTCGGGTTGCGGCGCGAACGATGGAGTTGCAGGAAAGCGAACGGCGTTTTCGACTTCTTGTCGAAGAAGTTCGGGACTATGCCATTTTCATGCTGGACCCGGCTGGATTCGTCACGAGTTGGAATGCCGGCGCTCAGCGCATCAAGGGCTATCGCGTCGAAGAGGCAATCGGCCTGCACTTGTCTCGGTTCTATCCACCTGAAGAAATTGAAAAGGGCACGGTCGATAAACTGCTCGCCGCCGCGGCAGCGGAAGGCCGGGCCGAGTCGGAAGGCTGGCGAGTACGCAGGGACGGATCCCGCTTCTGGGCGAGCATCACCCTCACCGCATTACACGATCCCGAGCGACGCCTGATCGGATACTCCAAAATTACCCGTGACCTGACTGAAAGAAAGCGGGCCGAAGGACTCCTGCAGCAGCAGGCAGCGGAACTCGCCCGATCGAACAAGGAATTGCAGGGATTCACATCCATTGCATCGCATGATTTGCAGGAACCGCTGCGGATGGTCACCACATTCATGCAGCTGGTGGCGGAACGATGTCAGGGACAACTGGATGCGGAAACCAATGAGTTCATCGGCTACGCGGTCGATGGCGCGACTCGCATGCGGCAGCTCATTTCGGATCTGCTGGCATATTCGCGTGTCACTTCCAGTGTGGAAGAGAAGGTGCCCGTCGATTTCGAACAGATTTTCCAGGAGGTTCTCCGGGACCTCGAGATGATGATCCGGGACAGCGGGGCGGGCATTACATACGACCCGATGCCCATGGTGATTGCGATCCCGACGCAGATTACCCAGCTGTTTCAAAACCTTTTGACCAATGCGATCAAGTTTTCCGGACCGGATCCACCGCAAATACACGTTTCGGCACAGGTCGGGCCAGCCGAATGGACGTTTTCGGTTTGCGACAACGGAATCGGAATCCGCTCGGAATACTTCGATCGAATTTTCGTCATGTTCAAACGATTGCACGACCGAACTCAATTCGCCGGCACAGGAATCGGTCTGGCAATCTGCAAGCGAATCGTTGAGCGACACCACGGCAGGATATGGGTTGAGTCGACGCCGGGCAGAGGATCAACGTTCTTCTTCACGTTGCCGGCGATGTCCACGTTAAAAAAGGAGCCCTCACATGAATACTCAAAACTCGGCTCTAATTGATGTACTCCTGGTCGACGACAGTCCAGGGGATGTACGACTAACCCAGGAGGCCCTGAAGGGAAGCCGTTTTCGAATCCGTCTGGAAGTCGCAAGAAATGGCGAGGAGGCCCTGGCCGTCCTTCGACATGAAGGACGGTATGCGAATGCCGCAAGGATGAATCTGGTTCTGCTGGATCTCAACATGCCTGGTATGGATGGGCGCGAGATGCTCGCGGTCATGAAACAGGATGACGCATTGAAGTCCATACCCGTCGTTGTCCTTTCGACCTCGGATTCGGAATCCGACATCCAGCGGACCTACGAGCTTCACGCGAACGCTTATGTCACGAAACCGGCTCATGTGAGCCAGTTCAATTCCGCGATAAGAGCCATCGAAGATTTCTGGATAGGTTTCGCGAAACTGCCGGCGGGTAGTTTCGGGCCAAAGGTCTTGACCGACTAACCGGGAGGCGATGGATGGATCTCCAGACAATCCGCGTTTTGTTCATCGGGCACAACCCGGATAACGCGGCGCTGATCCGGTTGCTGCTGTCTTCCAACGGTGGAACTCACTTTCAGGTCCACTACGCCAGAGATGCGCAGGGCGCAGCGAGGGCCATGCAATCCCATCTTGCCGAGGTTGTGCTTCTGGACCTCGAACCGCCGGACCACGAGGCATTGTCGACACTGGCCGCCACGATTGAGTTCGCTGGCGATGCGCCAATCGTTGCCATCATCGGGCCGGGCATCACGCCGGCGGCACTCCAGTCGATTCACGCGGCGGTTGGGGACTATTTTGCAACCCCGCGGCTGAATCGTGCGGATCTGATCGCTTCCATAAGTCAACAGGCTCATCGTGGTCGTCGAAAGGAAAAGCGATCGAATGCGGATCACGGCCGCACCATCCGTGTCCTGATCGTGGAAGACAACCCTGGAGATGCAGCCCTGATTCGGCGTGCCCTTCGCTCCGTTAAATCCAGAGAATTCCAGGTCTCGCATGTGAGCCGTTTATCCGCGGCGCTCGAAGGCATACATCGGTACCACGATGTCGTGCTTCTGGATCTGAATCTGCCCGACAGCCAGGATATGGAGACTCTCCATCGGTTGCGCGCACGCGAGCCCCACCTGCCCATCATCGTCGTAACCGGAATTGAAGATCGCCGCAAAGCAGTGGAAGCCCTGGCAAACGGCGCGCAGGACTACCTGGTCAAAGGACATGCCGACGGGCATCTTCTCGAACGCGCAATTCTCCGCTGTGTGGGATTCCGATAGTTATCGGTGTAAGGCCGCCAATTGCCGATCGAAGCTCGTGACGAGCTCGGTGTATGTGGCGACAGGGCTGGAGCAAAAAACGGAAGGGAGGTGCTTTCGCACACTCCGGTGGATGTGGGCACTTCGCAACAACCATCGTTCGCGCCGAAGATTCCAGGGGAGGCCGAACTCCTGCTTCAATCGGTGGGGCATCAAGCCGATTCCAACAACGCTCCCCGCATACAGCGCCCTTCCGGCAAGAGTTGGCGAGAAGAGAGCATGCGCAATTTCGCGAGCGGCATCACTGACCTGAATGACGTCTCCACCCAGCATGTCTCTCATGTAGGTCTGGAAATCGGCATATGTCGGTGGAACGATATCTTCCGGTACTCCGAAAAGTTTAGTCAGCAGAAGGCTGTCTCTATAGAACTCTTCCCGCTCCGCCATGGAGAGCGGCCTGACAAAGAGCTCATAGACCAGCAGCGTGGAATCGGTAATCGTCGCCAGGACCCATAACTTCAATTCGGGATCGTTTGCGTCGTATCGTGTTCCTTCTGGAAAAATTCCCGCCGGTTTGCGCAGCACGCCATGCACCTTGAGATGTTTTCGATCAATCGACCGAATGGCACGAAGCGCAAGGTCGTCACTGCAGAATGTGATCGCTGCGGCCGCCAGTGCAGTTCGATATAACCGGCCGAAGCGAGCATCGCGGTATCGGCTGTGTTCCGCGACACCGGCCGCCACCAGCGGATGAGCGATCTGCAATAAGACCGCGCGTGGACCTGCCAGCCCAACGGCGATCTCTCGATTCACGCGCCAGAAGACGGAGGACGATCGAAACAGCGGCGGCTTCATATGCTCAATGATAGCTTGTTTTCTTGAAACAAAAGTCCGACAGAGGGAGAATTTGCGGCGGGAGGTAAGTATGTCTATATCCGCAAGACTGAAGCAACTTCTCGATGCCAGCGGCGCTGTCTACCAACACCATGTCCATCCCAACGTCTACACTGCCGCGGAAACCGCCGAATCCGTTCATATTCCGAGCAGTGAAATGGCGAAGACGGTGATTGTGAATGCCGATGGGTTACTGCGAATGGCTGTGATTCCAGCCAATCGCATGGTGGATCTCACACATCTGAAGTTCATCACGCGGTCCGAGAACATCCGGGTCGCCACTGAGCGCGAATTCAGAAACGAATTTCCAGGCTGCGAGGTTGGTGCGATGCCGCCGTTCGGGACCATTTTTGGGCTGCCCGTCTACTGCGATGTGCAGCTGGAACACAACGACTTCATCGAATTCAACGCCGGGACGCACCACGATACCATTCGGATGGGCTTTCACGACTTCAGGCGTCTGGAAAATCCCACGATGACCGACCTCGTCGACCATTCGAATCGCGCCGCATAGTTCAGAGATCCATGAAAGGGCAGGGCGCTAAAACCAATGCCTTGCCCTCTCATGGATTTCCTTCGCACCGATCTTGTCCTATCCTTGAATAAATCCCTCAGATTGGAGTTACCTATGACGACAAGAGAATTTCTGCTGGCGGAATTGAATCGCGAAGTGGAACGTTCCCGACGCGCTCTGACCAATGCTCCAAAAGGTAAGTACGACTGGAAGCCGCACGAGAAATCGATGATCTTCGGTTACCTCGCGAACATGGTTGCCACGATTCCGACCTGGGTTACGATGCAGATCAATCAGGACGAACTCGATGTCGCTCCGGTGAACGGCGGACAAATGAAACAGGAGCGTTTGGATGGAAGTGAAGACCTGCTCCAGGCTCTCGACAAAGCCGCGGAGAGTGCGCGCTCTGCTTTTCAGAAGACTTCAGATGAGCACCTGAAGACAGATTGGAAACTGCTCGCGCGCGGCAAGGTGGTGATGCAGGCGCCACGCGACGAGATGATTGCAGACACCCTCAGTCACTGGTCGCATCATCGCGGCCAGATGACGGTCTACCTCCGGCTGCTGGGCCAGAAAGTTCCGTCGATTTTTGGACCGTCCGCCGACGACAATCAATTTCTTTAGGGCCGAACGATACTGCGCAGCTCCGCGATTCACGGGCACTTGCTGCAGACGCGGTCTGGACCGCGTCTGCAGCAAATTGGCTACTGCGCTATCGTGATTTCGATGGTCCGATCGTTATTGCTGTCGGGGTGCTGGATGTTCACCCAGGCTCGACGTTTGTTCACAGGATCGAAATACAATCCGGTGAATTCCGATCCCACTGTACCGTTCGATGCCCAACGCCCGATGCCTTCACCCTCATCGAGCAGATCGCCGTCCATATTCAGGTCTCTGGCGAACCAGATATCGTCATCGACGCCGCCGCCCCGGTCCTCGACAATGTAGATATTCCCATCATGGTCCATAGCCAGATTGTCCGGGCTGTTCAGAGCCGAGCCCACCGGAAGCCCCCTGGCGAGGTCAATGGTGTTGCGGTTCGCGAAGATGGATATCTTGTGGTCATCAAGATTAATGGCGTAGATCTCATGGGTGGTGGTCGTCGTCATGTAAAGGCGTTCGACACCGCTCACGGTCTGGATCTGCATGTCCTCCGGTCGCTGGTAGTCCGTCCCTTTGAATGCCGCAAGATTGGTTGTATTGCGGGCATCCACCGACGTGACACCGCGGATGTCGGTGATCGTCAACGCTCCAGGCAGGGCCGCTCCCCATTTGTCGGTGATCGGAACCCAGGTAAATGCGCCGACGGCATTCGCAACCGAGCCGTCGCCAACTCGGAGGACGAATGTCTGGCCAGCCGCAAAGTAGTCGGCCACACCGCCCAGAACTTTCCCGTAGTTGGCGGCGGTGGTGTACTTGTAAACATTCCCACCACCCAGCTCATCGATGAAGTACATGTTGCCTTCCTTGTCGAACTGTATTCCTTCATGAGAGGTACGCGGAACCGCGTTCCGGTGGATGAAATCGGCGCCGCTGTTGCTGGTCGGCGTGAGTGGAAGGGTGATGCCGGGCGCATCGAGTGGGTTTCTCAGCTCGAATAATCGACCGTACGGTGAAGTCGAGCCCGCAGTTGCGGTCTCCCAGGATTCCTCTGCAGTGATCAGCGTTCCCCATGGCGTCCAATAGCAGGCATCGAAGGAAACGGCGACTCCTGCGGTGGGGGAGAACCAAAGTGTGTCGGTAATCCCCGATTCCAGATCCGTTCGCTGCACGCCCGACTGCCCGGTCTCGTACACGCTGAACAGAAACCGGCCCTTATGAGGCCCCGTCTCATTCACGGTATTCATGTCGAAACTGCCGGTATTGGGCTTGCCGAGCGCGAGTTGGACAGAGCGGCTGGCAATAGGAAACTGTTCAAAGTTTGGATTGCCGAAGGAAATCGGCGCGGCCTCATTGCCAGTGGGGCCAGCGGAGCTGGTCATCGGCGTAAAATCTGAAAATCGGATGCCATTGGCCAAAAGTACGGTGCTCGCAAGAAGTAGACCGCCAAAGGCGGCCAGCTTCACGGTTCGAATGGAAACTTTCATCTATACCCTCCACGTTTGTTTTAGTTTGCGGGGACGAGGTAATTTGTAGTCGCTGAAAGTGAACTGAAGAATAACGCGATGTAATGGTTTTGCTACAGCGAGCGGCGATTTCCCGGCGCTGTCGATCCATCGTGGAGAAATGTGTTCAGGATGGCAGCAGAACAGTTTCTAATAGCGCCATGTCCTGGTTCCGCAAGTATTACTCACAGTTTCGGCTCGGATTGCGCATTACCGCGGCGGGACTGCTGGGCTATGGACTTTGTCGTTTGTTCGGGCTGAGCCAAACCTACCAGGCGGTTTTGACTGCAGTCATCGTAATGCAAGGCAGCGTCGGCGCTTCGCTGAAAGCAGTAATGGACCGGTTTATCGGATCTCTTGGTGGCGCGCTGTGGGCCGTTATCGTTGTATTAACATTTCAGAACCTGTATCAATTCCACGCCGTAATCGTGATCATCGTTGTGCTTGTCCCGATGGCTCTTCTGGCAGCCTTCAAACCGGCATATCGAGCGGCGCCAGCCACGGCAATCATTCTTCTGCTGGCACCAGCCAGTATTAATGGGCCGCTGCTTCCGGGAATTCAGCGCATGTTCGGCATCGGGATTGGCAGTCTTGCCGCGTTTACTGTGGCACTGCTGGTGCTTCCGGCGAGAGTTCATGGAACTTTTGCCGAAGTAGCCGGACGCGCTTCCGGCAAGATGTCTGAACTCGCGGCGATTCTGATCAATGGAGTGAACGTTCAGGGCGACCCGGAAACGATACAGCGGCTTCACGACGAAGTTCGCAAGTCCATCAATCAGACCGAACTTGCCGCGGACGAAGTGTTGCGCGACAGGGCAACGCATCTGTCCGAAGGTCCAGATCCGTTGCCGATGTGCCGTGCGCTGCGCCGAATTCGCAACGATCTTGCGATGATCGGCCGCGTCACATCGAAATTGTTTCCGGATACGGTTCGCGAGCGACTGATTGAACCGAGTCAGACTGCCGCCGCTGCCGTTGCTGAATTCCTCGCGGACTGCGGCAACGCCATCTCTCGGCGCGCGCCTGCCCCGTCATTTGAAAATTGCGAAAGAGAGCTGGCGCATCTCGTATCCACGCTAACCGGATTGCGCTGGATTGGTCCGATGCGCGAGCTTCCGGACGAAGTTGTTGGCAGGATATACGGTCTCGCCTTCAGCCTGGAGCAGCTCGAGCGAAACCTGAAGGAATTTGTCGATCGCATCAACGAACTGGCCACCTAGCCTGGAATCCGCAAGCGTCTTTCCTGAAACTGCCTGTCCACTCTGACAGGTACCGGCGTCACCGATATTTGATATTGAGATACCTACGATATAGCGTCCGTCTGTTCACACCTGCGATACCCGGCTCAATTGCTCTTTTGTGAGGTTGCATGAATCAAGTACTAACAAAACATTCCATTGTTCGAACGCGATGGGGCTGCGGTCTGCTCATCACGATCACGGTCCTCAGCGGGCTAACCCTGTCATGTACCAGTCCTGAAACTCAGGTCGGGGCCCAGACAACAACAATGAAGCCGCCGTCAACCCCACCCGCAAGCGGCGGACCCACACGCATGGAAAAGGATCTTCTGGGTGAAAAGGCCGTCCCGGCGGATGCGTATTACGGCGTTCAGACGGCACGGGCGCTTGAGAACTTTCAGATATCCGGCGTCCAGATCAATCGATATCCCGAATTCATCGAAGCGTGGGCCATTGTGAAGCTGGCAGCGGCACGCGCCAATACGGATGTCGGTGCGATGAAAAAGGAAACTCTCGACGCAATCGAAAAGTCTGCAGCGGCCGTTCGAAAGGGAGACTACAACAACCAGTTCACTGTCGACTGGTATCAGGGCGGCGCAGGAACGTCGACCAATATGAACGCGAATGAAGTCATGGCCAATGTGGCTTTGGAATTGACCGGTCACAAGAAGGGCGAATACGGTGTCGTGGAGCCGCACGACCACCTGAACATGTCGCAGTCCACGAACGACTCTTATCCGACAGCCATCAAAGTCGCGTTGATCCTGCGAAATGGAAAACTCATTGCCGAACTCGAGAAGCTCGTCGGCTCGTTCCGAGCTAAAGGGGACGCGTTTATCGATATCGTCAAAATGGGCCGCACCGAGCTTCAGGATGCCGTTCCGATGACACTCGGGCAGGAGTTTCATGCCTTCGCCTCATCGCTGGAGAGTGAAGTTACAGGACTCCGTGAAGCAGAGAAGCAGTTGTATTCCCAAAACATGGGCGCCACGGCGATCGGAACCGGGTTGAATGCGCCAAAGGGATATTCCGCAAAAGTTGCGACTCATCTTGCAGCACTCACAGGAAAGCCGATTGTCCCGGCCACCGACATGATTGCCGCAACCTGGGACCAGCAGGGTTTTGTTGCCTACTCGGCAGCGCTGAAGAGTGTCGCCATCAAGTTGTCGAAAATTTCGTCGGACCTGATTCTTCTGGATTCGGGACCGCGCGCTGGTCTTAACGAAATTGAGTTGCCGGAGATGCAGCCCGGGTCATCCATCATGCCGGGTAAGGTCAATCCGGTTATTCCCGAACTCGTGAATCTCGTGACGTTCCGTGTGATGGCGAACGACTACGCCGTGACCCTCGCCGCACATTCCGGGCAGCTGCAACTGAACGCATACGAGCCCATTGAAGGTCTTGTCATGATGGAATCTCAGGACCTTCTTTACAACACCTCCATGACATTCCGAACCAAAGCCGTCGACGGAATCAAGGCAAACGATAAGGTCCTGGCTCGATACATGGAGACCACGGTCGGGATCGTCACCGCGCTCAATCCCATTATCGGATATGACAAGGCGACGGAACTCGCCAATGAAGCCTACAAGAGCGGAAAGGGACTCCTCGAGGTCATCCGGGAGAAAAAGATTTTGACGGACCAGCAGATCGCCGACCTGCTGAATCCCGCCAAGCTGACGAATCTTGATAAAAACGCCTATCCCAAGAAAAAGTAGAGAAGGTTAAGGAGAAGAACATGAAATCGTCACACTATCGAAAATTGGCAATGGTCATCGCAACCTTGGCACTCTCGCTGCAGGTGACTGTTGCTCAAACCAAAAAACCCAATATCGTCATCCTGGCCACTGGTGGCACGATCGCCGGAGCTGCCGCCACCGGCACACAGTCCGGATACACCTCCGGTGCCGTCGGCATCGACACGATGGTCGCGGCAGTTCCGGGAATCCGGGACCTCGCCAACATCAAGGGCGAACAGATATCGAATGTCGGTTCGCAGGACATGAGCTTTGACATCCTGTTGAAAGTCGCGAAACGGATCAACGAACTGACGAAGTCCGCAGATGTCGACGGTATCGTGATTACTCATGGCACCGACACGATGGAAGAATCTGCATACTTCCTCAACCTGACGGTGAAAACCGACAAGCCTGTGGTCATGGTGGGTTCCATGCGTCCGTCGACGGCAGTCAGCGCCGATGGTCCATTGAATCTCTATAACGCTGTCGGCGTGGCCGGCGATCCGAAGGCTAAGGGACGGGGCGTGCTGGTTGTCATGAATGACACCATTCATGCGGCGCACTCACTGACCAAAACAAGCACGACCGCGGTACAGACATTCCTGTCTCCCGTTCGCGGTGTTGTGGGCGTGGCGTCGTACGGCAAGAATGACTTCTATAGCAGCCCCGAGTGGAAACACACCACACAGACCGAATTCGACATTGCACAGGTGACCGCCATGCCCCGAGTCGACGTCATCTTCGCCTCGATGGACATGTCGCCTGCGCTGATTGACGCTTCCGCAACTGGCGCCAAGGGCATTGTGATCGCCGGAGTCGGCAATGGAAACATGAACAAGGCTTCGGTGGATGCCGCGGCCGCCGCAGTGAAGAAGGGAGTCGTCGTCGTTCGCAGTTCACGCGTTACAACGGGTCTCGTCGGACGCAACGTCGAACTGGACGATGACAAGCTCGGATTCATCGCTTCCGATGAATTGAATCCCCAAAAAGCGCGAATCCTTCTGTCGCTTGCCCTGTTGAAGACTCGGACGCCCAAGGAATTGCAGGAGATGTTTACCAAGTATTAGAGCGCAATCGGATTGAACGCCGTCATACCAGAGAATCCCTCTCCTGAAGGGAGAGGGTGCCGCGAAGCGGCGGGTGAGGGGTGCAGAGAATTGTCTTTGACCCCTCACCCGGCCCTTCGGGCCACCCTCGCCCTTCAGGAGAGGGATTCATCACGAAACATTTTCGCGATCGCTTCGATTTGCCCCTCAGTTAGGAGACCTTGGTGAATCTCAAGATCTGCGGGTTCCTTTTTTCGATCATTGCCGCGACGTTTGTTCTCACACCAGTAGCCCGCGCTCAGGCCACCTCTCCGGCACCAGCGACGGAAGCTTCTACGCTGGACGACACGATGACCGCCAGCGAAGCTGATGCGCCATCTTCACGCAAGCTCGTCAAGTGGAACGAGTACGATGGCAAGTACGCCTCCATTCGGGCAGGCGGAGGACTGCTCCTGGAATTCAACGCCTACGCGCAAAGCGACGAGAGCAAACAGCAGTTCGCAATGCATCCCCAGGAAAAACTGCGGGATCACCGCATCCTGATCAGTGGCAAATTCAAATTCTTCAAACGGCCCGTGACGTATCAGTTTGGCTACATGTACGACGGAGCGCTCGAAGTCTGGAGAGTTCGCCAGTCCGGTCTCATGGTGGACGTCCCCGAAATTCTGGGCAGCATCTTCGTCGGCCGGACCAAGGAAGGCTTTTCACTCAATAAGGTCATGGTTGGGTATTCCGGCTGGGGTATGGAACGAATGACGATGAACGACGCGATGATTCCCATCCTGGCAGACGGTGTGAAGTGGCTGGGACACGACAAAAAGCATCATATGATCTGGAATCTCGGCATCTACAAGGACTGGATTTCTCAAAAGGAATCCTTCTCGACGTATGATCACCAGATTGTCGGCCGCATTGCGTTTTTGCCGGAGATGTCTGACGCCGATAAGACCGTCCTTCATCTTGGCCTGTCTGTGCGCTATGGTGTGCCCAAGGATCACCGCATCCAGCCTCGATCGCGTCCGGAATCTTTTACCGCGCCGTACTTCCTCGATACCGGGAAATTCGATGCCAACAATACAAAAATGCTAGGTCCCGAAGTGTATTACCGGCCAGGCTCCCTGCTGATTGGCTCCGAGTATTTCTTCCAGAAGGTGGATTCGCCACAGTCCGGTGATCCGTTCTTTCACGGAGGCGACGTGTTCGTATCCTGGCTCCCGACCGGTGAAGTCCGTACGTACAACACCAGGGGCGGCTACTTCAACGGGATCATACCAACGCGTTCCATTTTCAGCGGCGGCCGCGGCGCCTGGGAACTGGTTGGACGGTTCTCCTACACCGATCTCGACGGCGGAACGTTGAGAGGTGGCAAATTCTGGAGAATCACTCCAATGGTGAACTGGCACATGTCGGGCAACGTTCGGCTCGAGATGGTCTACGGCTACGGCTCGCTGGATAAGTTCAACATCACCGGCGGCACACACTTTTTCCAGACTCGAATCCAGTTTCAGTTGTAGGTTTCGACAATTCCTTAGCGAGCTTTGGTACGCGATTTCTCCGTGAGCACGACGATCTCCTGATGCACCACGGCGATGAACTGTCAGAAATCAGAGTGTAGTTATTTGAATATCAGCGATTGAGTACGCAGGTAGCTGTGGCCTTGGGCAGGAAGGTTCACGCGAAGCAGTTCACTTTCTTTGGATCGTTTCGGTGGGATGAATAAATTGTGAGTCTGAAAGCGGTGTCAGTTCTTCCAGCTTGGGTCGGGTTCGGGGACTTCCAGGTGTCTGGGTGAGTGACCGGTTCTTTCGACACCTTGCACCGTGATGACGGATCCGATTTTGAAATTGTCCAGAGTGATACCTTTCGTCTTCAGCACGGCGGCACTTTCGGTTTCAATTCGCCATTTCACGATGTTTCCCGATGCGGGATCCGTTGCATCCAGGTACAGCTGCACGTGAGGATTCACCCATTCGACTTTCGTGATGCTTCCACGCACGGTGACGCGGCTTGCCGTCGACTGAGCCAGCTTGGAGTGGTGCGCGCTTAACGGCGCGGCAATACAAATGAGAGTCCCAAGTGCAATCAGGCAATGACTCCGTTTCATAATTTTCACCCCCAATAGAATTGCATCGCACTATAGGAGGCCAGGCTTAATTCTTCCTTAAATTATCGAGCCACGGAATCGTTGGTGAGGATGACCTTCCCACGAACGTGTCCCTGCAGTACGTACCGATGCGCGTCGACCGCTTCTGCCAGCGGATAGCATCTGTCGATAACCGGTGCAAATTTACCGGATTCAATAAGGTCCTTGAGAAAGACCAGATCGTCATGGTTCGGACGCGTCATCATGCCCGTCATCTTCCTTCCGGACCGCGATAAAAAGGGCCCGAGTACCAGCGCCTGGACCATCTGAGTCAGGTCGCCACCGACCACCACATAGATCCCATTCGGCTTTAATGAGCGCCTGTATTCGAAAATCGAGCGATATCCGTTGGCGGCAATGATCAGGTCGTATTGAAGTCCGTTTTTTGTAAAGTCTTCTTTCGAATAATCCAGGACCTTGTCGGCGCCGGCGGCGCGGATTATGTCCAGATTTCGTGGCCCGCATACCGCGGTCACTTCCGCCCCGAAAGCTTTCGCAATCTGTACTGCGAAGGTACCCACACCGCCGCCCGCGCCGTTGATCAGGACTTTCTGCCCTGCGCGGATTTTCCCTGAATCACGAAGAGCCTGAAGCGCTGTCAACGCAGCAAGCGGGACAGCCGCGGCGGCCTCGAAGGAAACATTGGCAGGTTTCGGCGCGATGAATTTTTCCGGAGCACATACATATTCGGCAAACGAGCCTCGACGAAATCCGAAGACTTCATCGCCGGGTTTGTATTGCGTGACACCCGTGCCAACAGCTTCGACAGTTCCTGCGAAGTCCGCGCCAAGGGACTTGTCCCTGGGTTCGAATAGTCCACCGCCGAAGATGCGGACCATAAATTTAGGTAACGTGAATCGCCGCCACTCGAGTGCGTTGATGGATGCCGCGTAAACCCGGACGAGGACTTCATCTTCCTTCGGCGAAGGCTTCTCGATCTCATGAAGCTCGAGAACCTCCGGTGGCCCGTATTTTGTGTAGAGAATCGCTTTCATGAAATGGCGTTCCAACAGTTAATACGAAGACGGAGTGAAAGTGTTGCAGGGAACTGCGGGATCGGTGCCACCCTCCTCAGCCCTGTCAGCAATGTCAGCGCTGAATTCCTGTTTTTGGATAGAGCGGAAATCTTTCGCAGAGTTCTTCTACCGCTTTTTTCACGCGTTTCTGGACGCTTTCGTCATCAATCCTATCCAGAACATCGGCGATCCAGTCTCCAACTGCTTCCATTTCTGCTTCGCGCATTCCGCGGGTCGTGAGCGCCGGTGTACCGATGCGAATGCCGCTCGGGGTCATCGGGGGATTCTGATCGAACGGTATCGTATTCTTGTTCACCGTGATGCCGGCCTTATTCAATGCGTCTTCGGCCCGCCTCCCGTTGAGGCCTTTTGAAAACACGTCGACCAGCATCAGGTGCGTATCGGTTCCTCCGGACACAATCCGGAATCCCCGGGATGCGATGCGCGCGGCCAGCACCTTCGCGTTCCGTACCAGTTGTTGAATGTATTTCCGGAATTCATCGGTTCCGGCTTCCTTAAAACACACCGCCTTCGCGGCAATGATGTGCACCAGCGGTCCACCCTGCATCTCCGGGAAGACGGCTCGATTCAGATCCTTTGCAAAGCTTTCGCGGCAAAGGACGACGCCGCTTCGCGGGCCCCGGAGCGTTTTATGCGTCGTGCTGGTGACAAAATCCGCATGTGCCACAGGCGACGGATGTTCTCCTGTGGCGATCAATCCTGCGATGTGGGCCATGTCGACCATCATCAGCGCGCCCACATCGCGGGCAACCTTTCCGATTCTTTCGAATTCAATCGTTCTCGGGTACGCGCTTGCTCCGACGACGATGATCTTCGGCTTCTCACGGTGAGCCAGAGTTTCGATCTCGTCATAATCGATGACCTCGGTGTCCTTCCGGACTCCGTATGGCACGATGCGGTAATACCTGCCCGAAAAATTGAGCGGGTGTCCATGCGTCAAATGCCCGCCATGTGACAGGTTCATTCCCAGGATAGTGTCTCCAGGTTTAAGTACCGTCAGGTACACCGACATGTTGGCCTGGCTGCCGGAATGGGGCTGCACGTTGGCATGGTCGGCGCCGAAGAGTTTCTTTGCGCGGTCGATGGCGAGGCTTTCCACAACGTCCGCATACTCACAGCCGCCGTAGTACCGGCGACCAGGATAGCCTTCGGCATACTTGTTCGTGAATACGGATCCTGCGGCTTCGAGGACCGCATCGTAGGTGAAGTTTTCAGACGCGATCATTTCCAGGCCTGTTTCCTGGCGGTGCTTTTCGTTCTGAATTGCGGAGTAAATTTCAGGGTCGAGCTCTCGAAGCGGAACATCAATGCGATTCATCGTACCTCTTCCGTAAATAGCCGAATTTACCACATGTTATAATGCCGCACGATGTTTGGTCTCAAATCTCGACAGCTGTTCTTCATCGTCTTCGCTGCCGCCGTCGTTTATGTCGCGACTCAGTTTATAGGGGTTTACTACCGAGCCTTTCAGTTTTCCGATTTCGTTTATCAGGAAGTGAAATTCGCATCCAGCAAGCGGAAATCCACGGAAAAGGTCCGGGCTTCCATCGCCGATGAAGCACGGAGTGCCAATATTCCGGTTAAACCTCGCGATATCCACATTACCAAGCGCGGTCCTTCATTCTCTGTGGAGATCGACTATTCGCTGACGGTCGACCTGCGTGTTTATCAATACGTATGGCCCCAGCATGTCGTCACTGCCGGACCTCTCTTTGAAGATGATCGCAATTGAACGTGGAGTGACGATGGTCATGGATCTGGCCTCGGAGCTTGCCAGACCGGACCGAATGCCTGCCGAGAATGTTCCGCTGACCGAGTCCATGCATCGCATCCTTCGCGAAGATGTGGTTGCCGATGCCGACTCGCCTCGATTTGACAAGGCCATACGAGATGGGTTCGCCGTCCGGTTTGAAGGCCTGTCGACAATTCCAGTGGATCTTCAAATTATCGGAGAGTCCCGAGCTGGTCATTCCGCTGCTCCCGGCACGAATGTGACTCCCTCAACATGCTGCGAAATCATGACCGGTGCTGCATTGCCCCCGGGCGCCAATGCCGTTGTCATGGTGGAGCATACGGAACGACTGTCGCCCGATCGCGTTCGAATCCTTAGGACCTCGCGCGAAGGCGAAGGCCTGATGCGTCAGGCGGCAGAGATGCGCGAAGGCGATCGTATCCTGCATTCTGGAAAGAGAATTCTTCTGGCGGACATCGGCACACTTGCCAGTGTCGGCAAATCCACTGTCGTGGTTTCCAGACGGCCGAGGGTCGCAATCCTGGCCACGGGAGACGAACTGGTGGAGGTTCGAGAACATCCGGACTCAAGCCGCATTCGCAACAGCAACAGCTATTCACTGCACGCTCAGGTCACCGAGGCTGGTGCGGAACCCGTCATGCTGGGGATCGCACGCGACGATCTCGCGGATTTGCGGGAGAAGATTCGTCTGGGCCTGGAGCACGACATTGTTCTGGTCTCCGGTGGCGTCTCCATGGGGAAGTACGACTTTGTCGAAGACGTTTTCGCGGAGTTTGGTGTGAAAGTGCTCTTCGATCAGGTTGCCATGAAGCCCGGGAAGCCTACGGTTTTCGGCCATCGCGGCGATACATTTGTTTTCGGATTACCAGGAAATCCGGTATCGACAATGGTGGCCTTTCGCATGTTTGTTCGGCCGTTAATTCTGAAGCTGCTTAAATCAGAGGTAACGGCATCCATGGAACTCGAAGCGCAGCTTGAAGTCGCGACGAGACGCGATTCCGCGCGTACAGCTATTATTCCGGCTCTGGTTCGGTTTGAGGGGCGGCGCTATCGAATTCGGACTGCGCCATGGAAGGGTTCTTCAGATCTTGCCGGATTGTCGCGTGCCAATGCTCTGGTGATGATTCCCCAGGGCGAGGGTATGATCGAAGCTGGAGAATGGGTTCAGTTCTTCCCATTCGAATAGGACACCACACACATCATGCCATCTCAGAAACTGACCCATGTCGATTCCAAAGGCCGATCCCGCATGGTCGATGTCACCCAGAAGATTCAAACCGAGCGTGTTGCACGCGCCGAAGCCCTGGTCGAGATGATGCCGGCAACCGTGAAGCTCCTGCGAGACAACAAGCTTCCAAAGGGAAATGCCCTCGAGGTTGCCCGCATTGCCGGAATCCAGGCGGCAAAGCAAACTTCCGGATTGATTCCTCTCTGTCATCCACTTCCGTTGACGCACGTCGACGTCTCCATCGAAATTATTCGAACCGGAGCTCGAATTGAGTCCATTGCCAGGACTAAGGCAGAAACCGGTGTTGAAATGGAAGCGCTCATGGCGGCTTCGCTTGCGGCGTTGACGCTTTATGACATGTGCAAGGCCGTCGAGAAGGGAATCAGCGTCGGACCGATCCGGTTGCTTGAAAAATCCGGCGGCAAGAGTGGACACTGGCTTCGAAAGGAATAGGGAATCTGATCAATGTTCAATTCCCAATTCTCATCCGAGTAGAAGGAAAACTTCTCTTCCGTTCGGATGAGAATTGAGCAATGAGAATTGAACATTGATCAGATTCCCGGGATTTAAGGAATATGTCACTTGGCAAAGCACTTGTACTGACGATCAGCGATTCCGCTTCGGCCGGAAAGCGGGACGATCTTTCGGGACCGGAAGCAAGCCGCATCCTGACGGAAGCTGGATTTGAAGTTCAGGCGGTCGAGATTCTTCCCGACGATCGGCCCGCAATAGAATCACGTCTGCAGCGTGCAAGTGCGGAAGGTTATCTCATTGTTGTAACGACCGGCGGGACCGGTCTTTCGCCACGAGATATCACACCGGAAGCCACGCTGGCTGTGGTGGATCGGGTCGTTCCGGGAATTCCGGAATTGATGCGGTCCGAAGGAGCGAAAAGTACACCTCGGGCGGCATTGTCCCGAGCCGCTTGCGGAATTCGGGGTGCAACCCTGATAATCAACTTGCCTGGAAGTGTAAAAGGCGTGCGAGAATGTCTCGGCGCGGTTCGGCCCGTTCTCAGCCATGCCGTCGCCACGTTAAAGCAGTCATCACTGGGGTGCGGAGAGTAATAGTCCGATGGAACAAACCGTTTTAACCAACTACATTCCAATCTTCCTGTTCATTGGACTGGCAATGGCATTTCCCATCGTGACGCTCCTGGTGGCCAAGTTGATTCGGCCCAGCACCGGAGGCGAAGGAAAGCTTGCCCCATACGAGTGCGGTGTCGATCCGGATTCCGACGCGCGACAGCGTTATGCGATCCGCTACTACGTTGTGGCCATCCTCTTCGTCATCTTTGATGTGGAGACCGTATTTCTCTTTCCGTGGGCAATTATTTACAGGAAACTCGCTATTTTCGGACTGATCGAGATGCTCGTTTTTCTCGGCATTTTGATCGTTGGATACATCTGGATTATTAAGAAGGGCGCTCTGGATTGGGCCTAGCCGCCTCCCAGCAGTGAATTACCGGAGAAACTATGCCAGCCTGGATTGAAGACCGTTTCGAAAAAAACATCATCACGACGACTGTCGACTCCCTGTTCAACTGGGCGCGAAAGTCCGCGCTCTGGCCAATGACGTTCGGTCTGGCCTGCTGTGCCATTGAGATGATGGCGACTGGCGCATCGCGCTTTGATATGGATCGATTTGGCGCCGGGATTTTCCGACCGAGCCCCAGGCAATCGGATCTCATTATCGTTGCTGGAACGGTGACGCTGAAAATGGCTCCAATCGTTCGCCGAGTCTACGATCAGATGCCCGACCCGAAATGGGTGATCTCAATGGGCGCGTGTTCGAATGTCGGCGGTCCGTTTGATACTTACGCCACGCTTCAGGGCGTGGACCACGTCATTCCGGTGGATGTGTATGTTCCCGGATGCCCGCCGCGGCCGGAAGCGCTGCTCTATGGACTGATGCGCCTACAGGACAAGATCGATCGGATGACGATTGCTAAAAAGCCTGCCGGGGCCCGCTTCGACGATGTGAAGAACGATCCACGCATTTCGCAGGCGGCGAAGGAAGAGATGCAACGCATCGGGATGAAGATTTAGGATGGTCCGAAGAGCCGGGTGAGGGGTACGTCGAGTTCCTGTTACTGATCCTGCCGTTTTCTGTTGGTGAGCGCAATCTTGAACCCATTCCATTACCCCTCACCCGGCTCTTCGGACCACCCTCTCCCTTCAAGAGAGGAATTTTCGCCGTTAGTTCAACACCTCCGTCAGCGCATTCGTGAGCACGGTCCCATTTCCTTCCGCGATTTCATGGAAGAAGCCCTCTATCATCCGGAATATGGCTACTACTCCAGTTTAAGAAATCCTTTGGGTCGCGAAGGCGACTTCTACACCTCCTCCGACCTGGATCCCATCTTCGGCAAACTCGTGGCTCGCCGTCTGCGCGCGATGGCCGAAGAGCTGAACGTTTCAAAGGACTCCTTCGCCATTGTCGAACTTGGCGCCGGCCGCGGACTGCTGGCCCGCGATATTCTGAAAGAACAGAAATTCCCGTACCGGATTCTCGAACGCAGTCGCGCCATGCGCGAACGTCAGAGAGACAATTTGAAGGGTTTCGATGTGGAATGGATCGAGGCGCTTCCACAAGATTTGACCGGCTGTGTCTTCTCAAACGAATTCTTCGACGCTCTTCCGGTCCACCGCGTGGTTCGGCGCAATGGAGTCCTGCGGGAGATTTACCTCAATGAGGACTTCGAAGAAGTCGAGGGAGATCCTCAGCCGGCAGTCGATGCTCCCGTGGAAGAAGGAAACCTTGCGGATATCAGCCTCGATGCGAAGGAATGGGTCGGCCGTATCGCATCGTCATTGAAATCCGGGTTTCACCTGGCGATCGACTATGGATATCTCGAGCGCGAGTTCTACGCGCGTCCGCGCGGCACGCTCATGTGTTATTGGCATCATCAGGCAACCGAGAACCCGTATGTCCGCATTGGAGAACAGGACATGACGGCCCACGTCAATTTTGCAGATCTGATTGAGGCGGGTCGAGCAGCGTCGCTGATAAAGACAGAGTTTTCATCTCAAATGGATTTTCTGATTCGCCTTGGAATTCTCGATGAAATGGAGTCCCTTGCGCATTCCGCCACCGCTGCTTCGATCGAACGGCTGCAGGCCATGAAGAAACTGATTCTGCCCGGCAACATGGGCGAACGGTTCAAAGTTCTCGTGCAGCGCAAATCCTGATCGGCGACAATGGATTTTCGCACGATCAACTGGTGATAAGCCGTTGACAGGGTTGCAATCGATGTGTTCGAATCTCTTGGCTTTGTTCCGTCCTCTTAACTTGAAATAACTGAGTCGTGGCAGAAGAAATTAACAACCCGAAAGACGAATCCGCAGTGCCGCCGAAGCCGGCCGCAGCGGTCCCTCCACCGCCACCAAAACCGGCGGCGCCGGCTGCTCCGCCCAAGCCGAAAGGCCCGGTGCCGGAGCCCTGGTCCGATCCTCTGGTTGATGCACTGAAGGAAAAGTTTGGTGCGGAGATCCTCAAGGCCTATTCGTTTATCGGCCAGAACCAGATTGAAATCGGCAAGGCGCGCCTGGTCGAAATCATGACGTTCATGCGCGATAACGTCATTGGGCAGTTCACTTATCTTGCCGACGAAACTGCGGTTCACTGGCCCAAGGCCGAGGAATTCGAAATCGTCTACATCCTGTACTCGTTTGAGAAGAATCAGTACCTGCGGATGAAGACACGGACCAAGGAGTGGGAGTCGGTTCAGAGCGTGGTCCAGGTATGGGGAACCGCAAACTGGCTGGAACGGGAAGCCTACGACATGTTTGGTGTGAAGTTTTCAGGTCATCCCGACCTTCGCCGCATTTTGCTTCCGGAAGACTGGGTTGGATTTCCGTTACGCAAGGATTACGACCTGCGTTTGCAGGATGTGGAGTGGGTCCGCAAACACCTGGGTATCGAATCGGGTCAGAAATATTACGTCGGTGAAGCTCGCCACGAGACACCGGACTACATCACGCCAACGGATTAACAAACGATATGTCGACCAAGGAAACCCTTTTTGATGCAAGCGAGCTGACAGTCAGCATGGGGCCTCAACACCCGTCCACGCACGGTGTGCTGCAGGTGAAGCTGAAGCTGGACGGCGAGCGCGTCATCGATGCGGAATGCGTGATTGGCTACCTTCATCGTGGCGTCGAAAAGCTGGGCGAACATCAGACCTACGGCCAGTTCGTTCCGACGCTCGATCGCATGGATTACATCGCCGCGGTTTCCAACTGCCTCGGATACTGCGAAGCCATCGAAAAGATGCTGGGCATCACGGCGCCGCCGCGTGCGCAGTACATCCGCGTGATCATGACGGAGTTGAATCGCATCACCAGCCATCTTCTCTGGCTCGGAACCCACGCCCTGGATATTGGCGCGATGACCGTATTCCTTTATGCGTTTCGCGAGCGCGAAGAAATTCTGAAAATCTTCGAGAACTACTGCGGAGCCCGGCTCACGACACACATGTTCCGCATCGGTGGGACTCAGTACGAGATATACGAAGGCTTCGAAGATCAGGTCCGTACGTTTATCAAAGGCTTTCCGCAGAAGGTGGACGAGTACGAGACGCTGCTAACGCAGAATCGCATCTGGATCGGCCGCACGCGAGGAGTCGGAGCGATTACAGCCAAGGCCGCAATCGATATCGGTCTTACGGGCCCGGCGCTTCGCGGTTCCGGCGTCAACTGGGATATTCGCAAGGCAAAGCCGTACGCCATCTATTCCGAATTCGACTTCGACATTCCGACTGGATCGATGGGAGACACCTACGACCGCTACATGGTTCGTATGGAAGAAATGCGCCAGTCGGCGCGAATCGTCGGACAGGCAGTCGAGAAGATACCCACCGGCCCACTGATGGCCAAGCTCTCGAAGATCATCAAGCCTCCAGTGGGAGATATTTATCACTCCATTGAATCTCCGAAGGGGGAACTGGGGTACTACATCGTGAGTGACGGCAGCACTATGGCTTACCGCGCGCGCGTTCGTCCGCCGTCGTTTGTGAACCTGCAGGCGCTGAAGCAAATGGTGGCGGGCCACATGGTTGCAGACGTCGTCGCGGTGATCGGAACCCTCGATATCGTGCTGGGAGAAATCGACCGGTAATGGATTTTGCAATCGATAACGTTTTAATTCCTCTCGTCAAGATCGGTGTCGTTTTTGGTGCGCTATCCGGTGTGATCGCGTATCTCACGCTGCTGGAACGCAAGGTCATTGCATTCATGCAGGTGCGGCTGGGCCCCATGCGTGTTGGTCCTCATGGCCTGCTGCAGCCCATTGCCGACGGCCTGAAATTGATGTTGAAGGAAGACATCGTTCCCAATCGCGCAGACCGCTGGATCTTTACGCTGGCTCCCGTCATTACGCTCGTTCCGGCGTTTATCGTCTTCGCCGTGATTCCGTTTGGCCCGACGATCGACATTTTTGGACGCAAGGTTGGACTTTTCATCACGGACATCAACATCGGTGCTCTGTATGTGATGGCGATTTCCTCGATCGGAATCCTGGGAATTATTCTGGGCGGCTGGGCATCGAACAGCAAATATCCATTGTTGGGTGCGTTGCGGTCTGCGGCGCAGATGGTCAGCTACGAAGTCGCGCTTGGATTCTCGATCATGGGCGTGCTGATGATGTCGGGAACGCTGAGTCTGGTCGGGATTGTCGAGGCGCAGCGGGACAGCCATTACTGGTACGTATTCCTGAATCCACTCGGATTCATTCTGTTTTTCATCTGCGGCGTTGCCGAAACCAATCGCGCCCCATTCGACTTGCCGGAAGCGGAGTCCGAACTCGTTGCCGGATTCCATACGGAATACAGCGGCTTTCGGTTTTCTCTGTTTTTCCTGGCGGAATACGCGGCGATGATTGTCATCTCGTCGATGGCCGTTACACTTTTCTTTGGCGGGTGGCTGCGGCCGTTTCCCAATGTCGCGGCGCTTGGCTTTCTGGGTATCATTCCCGGCATTGGCTGGTTCGCCATAAAAGTTGCGATCTTCCTTTATTCCTATCTCTGGTTCCGAGCCAGCTGGCCTCGATATCGATACGATCAGCTGATGAAGATCGGCTGGCAGGTCCTGATGCCTTTGGCGATTGCGAACCTGATCGTGACGGCTATTCTTGTTCTCGTGTTTGGAGGCGCAAAGTGATAGTCAAACGTCCAGACCTGAGCTTCTTAAAGAAGATAATTTTCTACGATCTGATCAAAGGCCTGCTGCTCACGTTTTCGTATCAACGTCCCTCGGAGAATTACACCGAACAGTACCCCAAGGAGCGCGCAAAGGTAGCGGAGCGATTCCGTGGTGCGCCGCGCCTGAACAATGATCCGATTACCGGCGAGACGCTTTGTATTGCCTGCAATCTCTGCGCGCTCGCGTGCCCCGAACATTGCATTGAAGTGGGATGGGAGCGCGATCCGGCAGGGAAGAAGGCTCTGACGACTTACACCTTCGACCTTTCCCGATGCATGTTCTGCGGACTCTGTGAAGACGCATGCCCGACGCCGTGTCTGGAACTGACGCAGGAGTTTGAACTCAGTCTGTATGGGCGCAGGGACATGAAGCTGGACCGGCAGCAACTGGAAGCGGGAGTTCAGCCGCTGATTTACACCCGATAAGATAATGCTTGAGCTGATTCTCTTTTACATTTTCGCTGCGATAACGCTGGTTTCGGCAATTCTTGTCATCACCCAGAAGAACGTCGTTCATAGCGCTGTCTTCCTGGCATCCACGCTGCTTTCCGTTGCCGGTCTTTTTCTGACTTTGCATGCCGAGTTTCTGGCCGGCGTTCAGGTCATCGTTTATGTGGGCGGCATTCTGGTGCTGTTCGTCTTCGTCATCATGTTGATTTCGCTCGAGCGGTCCACGTCGGAGCGGCAGTTCAGCCGACAATGGATGATTGCGCTGATCGCGGCGGCGGCATTGATTGCGGAGTTCGCATACGGAATTTACAAGGGCAAGGATTCGTTTGTGCTTCCTGCTGCGGAAGCCCAGGCTGCGGCGGACACATTGACCGGAAACACACAGATCGTCGGAACCGCGTTGTTCACCAGTTTTCTGCTTCCGTTTGAAATCGCGTCGATACTTCTGCTGGTTGCGATAGTCGGCGCCGTGGTTCTGGCAAAAAGAAAGACTCAGGTCGATTAATGGTTTCCACATATCACTATCTGTTTCTTGGAGCGGCTCTGTTCACGGTTGGAGTCATCGGCGTTCTCACCCGACGGAACATCCTCGTGATCCTGATGTCGATTGAGCTGATGATGAACGCGGTCAATATCAATTTGATCGCATTTTCCAATCATCTGCATCATGCGACGGGCCAGATCTTCGCAATATTCGTGATCACGGTCGCCGCTGCGGAAGCGGCAGTTGGACTGGGCATCGTGATTGCCATGTTCAAGAACAAGGAAACAATGAACATCAACGAAATCGACATCATGAAATGGTAATGAAGAGAGTAATCAAGAGACAGCGATGAATTTTCTCGATCTGATCTGGATCATTCCATTATTTCCGGCGGTTGGTTTCGCAATCAACGGACTGTTCGGCAAGCGGATGCCGAAGGCTGCCGTGGCTGTGATTGCGTGCACTGCGGTGTTGCTGGCGTTCATCTTTGCGGTGGGGGCGGTGGTTCAGCTCTCGCATCTGGAGCCCGAGCATCGATCCCATACGGTCAAGGTTTACGAGTGGATCAATGCCGGTCCTGCACACACGGGCGAAGGCAACATTGCCAACTTCACGATTGATTGGGCATTCCTGCTGGACCCGTTGTCGTCGATCATGGTTCTGGTCGTCACGGGTATCGGCTTCCTGATTCACGTCTATTCCGCCGGTTACATGCATGATGAAGACGGGTTTTACCGGTTCTTCGCCTACCTGAACCTGTTCATGTTCTCGATGCTGACCCTGATCCTTGGCAGCAACTACGTGATGATGTTCATTGGCTGGGAAGGTGTTGGTCTGTGTTCGTATCTGCTCATTGGATACTACTTCCTCAAGAAGAGCGCCGGAGACGCGGCCAAGAAGGCATTCGTCGTCAATCGTATTGGGGACTGGGGCCTGTCGATTGGTATTTTTCTGATTTTCTACAACTTCGGCAGCCTGGAATTCACGAAAGTCGGCGAAGTCGTTCGTGAAGGAGCGGCAGCGGGCCTTTTCAATGTCGGCGATGCCATGTTCGTGACGATCGCCCTTGCACTTTTCATTGGTGCGACAGGAAAGTCGGCGCAGATTCCGTTGTTCGTCTGGTTGCCGGACGCTATGGAAGGTCCGACGCCCGTCAGTGCCCTGATCCACGCGGCAACGATGGTGACTGCCGGTGTCTATATGGTTGCGCGCAGCAACTGGATCTTTCAGCTGGCGCCCCAGGCAATGGGCGTGGTCGCGGTTATCGGGGGACTGACCGCACTGTTTGCGGCATCGATTGCGATCGTTCAGAACGACATCAAACGGGTTCTGGCATATTCGACGGTCAGTCAGCTCGGCTACATGTTCCTCGCGCTCGGAGTGGGAGCGTTTGCGGCTGGAGTGTTTCATTTGATGACGCACGCGTTCTTCAAGGCTCTGCTGTTCCTTGGATCCGGCAGCGTCATTCACGCGATGCATCACGAGCAGGACATGCGGAAGATGGGCGCGTTGCGAAAGAAGATTCCCATTACCTTTGCGACAATGGCTATCGGAACTCTGGCCATCGCGGGCACACCGGGACTGTCCGGATTCTTCTCGAAGGATGAGATTCTCTGGCGGGCGTTTTCCAGTCCGCAAGGGCATATTCTGCTCTGGATTCTTGGCGTCGCTGTGGCCGGGACGACGGCATTCTACATGTTCCGCATGTTGTTCATGACCTTCTACGGCGAATCGCATGTGGATCATCACACCGAACACCACATTCACGAATCTCCAAAGACGATGACCATACCGCTGATCGTACTTGCGGTTGGTTCCGTAGTCGCCGGCTGGGTTGGAATACCGGCATGGCTTGGCGGATCAAACATCATTGAGCGCTGGCTGGAACCCGTATTTGAACCGATTCCGATCGCGGTTGCCGCGCTCGGAGAGCACACGGAACATTTCAGTCACGGGGTCGAGGCTGGAATTGCCGCGGTGTCTGTGGCCGTCGCCCTGGTCGGTTTCTATATTGCATTTTCGACTTATTACAAAAAGAGCGATCGAGCCGATCGTGTATCCGCACAATTCAAGGGTTTGTATACGGCGTTGTCGAACAAGTGGTACGTGGATGAGCTGTACGACGGCCTGTTCGTCAATCGCGCAAAGGATCTGGGCACCGGTTTGTGGAAGTTTGACGGAAGCGTGGTCGATGGCGTCGTCAACGGCGCGGCTTCAACCACCGTGCAGAGCGCCCTGGGATCGAGTTGGTGGGATCGATGGATCGTCGATGGGCTGGTCCGTTTCGTGGGCGGCTTCCTGAGAACTTTCAGTTCGTTTCTCCGGCTTATCCAGACCGGATATGCGCAGAACTACGCACTCGTGATGGTTCTCGGTGTACTGATCCTTATCGGTTACGTCTTGTGGGGAAATTAGGGAGCATTCAATGGACTTTTTCCGACAACATATCCTGAGCATCGTCGCCTTCTGGCCACTGGCCGGGATGTTCGTTCTTCTCTTGATGAACAAGGAGAACAAGACTCTGATCCGCTGGTGGGCCAACCTGGTGGTCTTCTCCGGATTCCTGGTATCCCTGCCGCTGTGGTTCTGGTTCGACCGCGAGAGTTCCGACAAGATGCAATTTGTCGAGAGGTTCCCCTGGATTCAATCGCTCGGGGCCGATTTCCACGTGGGCATCGACGGAATCACACTGCTGCTGATCATGCTGACGACGTTCCTCGGACCGCTGGCGGTGTTGTCGTCCTGGTCCGCGATTGAGAATCGCGTGAAGGAGTATTACGCCTTCATGCTGATGCTGCAGACCGGCATGCTGGGCGTTTTCATCTCGCTCGACTTCTTCATGTTCTATGTGTTCTGGGAAGTCATGCTGGTTCCAATGTATTTCCTCATTGGCGTCTGGGGCGGACCGCGTCGCTTGTATGCCGCGATCAAATTCTTCCTGTATACGCTGGTCGGGTCCGTGCTTCTGCTGCTTGGAATCCTGGCGCTCTACTTTATCTATCCGAGCCTTGCCGCAGAGCATGCAGAACTGGCGGCGCAGTTTGGTACGGCGCCAACGTTCAATGTTCTCGCCTTCCATGCGATGGCACAGTATCTCCCCTACAATTTCCAGTGGTGGGTGTTCCTGGCGTTCTTCGTCGGCTTTGCCATCAAGGTTCCGATGTTTCCGTTCCACACCTGGCTGCCCGATGCGCACGTCGAGGCGCCAACAGCCGGATCCGTCATCCTCGCCGGCGTTCTTCTGAAGATGGGGACATATGGATTCCTGAGATTCAGCATTCCGATTCTGCCGGAAGGGACAAAACACTTTGTTCCGATGATGGTCGCTCTGGCGATTATTGCGATCGTCTACGGCGCTCTGGTCGCCATGATGCAGCCGGACATGAAGAAGCTGGTGGCGTATTCATCCGTAAGCCACATGGGATTTGTGATGCTGGGCATGTTTGCCCTGAATCCAAATGGTCTCAACGGCAGCATTCTGCAGCAGATCAACCACGGAATATCCACCGGAGCGCTCTTCCTGATTGTCGGAATCATTTACGAGCGGCGGCATACGCGCGAGATCGCGCAGTTTGGCGGCTTGTCGACCGTAATGCCGGTCTACGCGACGATATTCCTGATCATGACGATGTCTTCGATTGGGCTTCCGCTGCTCAACGGATTTATCGGGGAATTTACGATCATGATGGGAGCGCTTCAGGTCAACCTGTGGTGGGCCGTGTTCGGCGGCGCCGGCATTGTTCTTGGCGCGGCCTACATGCTCTGGCTGTATCAGCGCACCATGTTCGGAAAGAACGAAAATCCCGCGAATCAGAATCTGCTGGATCTGAATGCACGTGAGCTGGCGACGTTGATTCCGCTGATCATCGTGGCGTTCTGGATTGGACTGTATCCCTCTCCGTTCTTTAAGGTGCTCGATAAGCCCGTCAATAAACTGGTTGAAACAATTCATCCCGGCTATTTCAAGGCTAATGCTCCCCAGGCCGCGCGCGTCGTTGGAGAAACCCGCTGATGGGACAGTTCTTTAATCTGCAGGATCTTGGAGCAATCGCTCCGGAACTGGAACTCATGCTTTTCGGCATGATTCTGCTGATTGCCGATTTGCTCGTTGAAAACAAGAAGTGGCTGGGTTTCATCTCTCTTGGCGGAATCGCGTGGTCGGGATACTTCCTGACGCGATTGCATGGTATTCACACGTCGGCTTATTCCGGCCTGATTGTCATCGATGAGTTTTCGTGGTTCTTCAAGTTGCTGTTCCTGGTGGGGGCGGCGCTCGCGATCGTTATTTCTCTGAAGTATCTGGATATCGAGAAGGAGCACCACGGGGAATACTATTCGCTGATCCTGTTCGCGACGATGGGCATGATGTTCATGGCCGGAGCCGTGGATTTGATCACGCTGTATATCAGCCTGGAGACGATGGCGATTGCCACCTATGTCCTTGTGGGCTTCCTTCGTGGAAATCAGCGTTCCAATGAAGCGTCTTTGAAGTACTTCCTGCTGGGTGCATTTTCATCGGGAGTTCTGCTTTACGGCATGTCGCTGCTATACGGCATTGCCGGCTCGACTCGATTCTCGGATATCGCCGATGCACTGGGACAACGCCCCGCAAGCGATCCCATTGCCCTGATTGCCCTTGTTGCGCTAAGCGCGGGCATAATCTTCAAGATTGCGGCCGTTCCATTTCACCAATGGACGCCGGACGCATATGAAGGCGCTCCCACATCGATTACCGCTTATATGTCCGTTGCCGTAAAGGCGGCGTCGTTCGCGATGATGGTCCGGATTTTCTGGTTTGCGATTCTGCCACTGCGACCGCACTGGGTGCCGATCCTGACGATTGTTTCGATCCTGACGATGTCGGTCGGCAATATCGCGGCCATGACACAGACGAATATCAAGCGACTGCTTGCGTATTCATCGATCTCTCATGCGGGCTACATCATGCTCGGTCTGATCGCCGGAAATGCGACGGACCTGAATCCGACCGGTGTAACGGGAATCGTGATGTACCTGTTTGTCTACACCTTCACCAATATCGGCGTGTGGGCAGTCGTGGTGGCGTTGCGAAGAAAAGACATCATGGGAGAGCAGGTCGACGACTTAAACGGCTTGATCTACAAGCAGCCGACGGCAGCCGTCCTGATGTTGATTTTCCTGCTGTCTTTGGCGGGAATGCCTCCCACGGGCGGCTTCATCGCGAAGTACTACTTGTTTGCGGGGCTTATCGATTCCGGTCATTCCAAACTTGCCGTCATTGCGGTTCTGAATGCCGCGGTCTCGATGTATTTCTATCTGAGAGTTGTCGTGGCGATGTTTATGAAGGAATCGAACGAGAAGACAGGGCTCGAACTCTCACCGGGAATTGTAGTCGCTTTGGCGCTCGCGTTGATCTTTACACTGTGGATTGGCTTTTACCCCGATCCGTTCATCGCTCTCGCTCGCGAAGCCGTCTTCCTCGGCTGAAAAATTTTCGGGCAAATCCCTCTCCCGAAGGGAGAGGGTGCCGCGAAGCGGCGGGTGAGGGGTACAACCAAATTTCTTTTTTGCACCCCTCACCCGACCCTTCGGGCCATCCTCTCCCTTCGGGAGAGGGATTCGCCGCAAACGTCTTACTTCTTCAGTTCGGAGAAACGCAGGCCGGTGAGTCCGTTCTTGTACTTAATGAATCGGATGCCCTTCGCGTCGTAGACATACTCGGTTCCCATGATGTCGGATTTTTCTTCCATGGTTTCCTCCATGCCGAAGATGTCGCGCATCTGCTTCAAGTCGCCATTGGCGAGCAGGTTTTTCAACTTGGGATCTGCAATTCTGTCGGAAAAAGACTGAAGGAGTTCAATCCTCTTGATCTTGCCGGTCATCTTGAAACTGTAAACTCCGATCGCGTTCTTCTGGTAGTACGTCAGATATTCGTCAGCAAGAACTTTGGTGTCGCCCAGCTGCGCCCCGAAGTTCTTTACAGCAACCTCCACCTTGTCCCCCAGTTTGGTTCCCATCACGGTGACATTTCGGCTGGTCCAGTCGGCCTGGCTGGTGATCGCATCCTTGGTGAGATCGTAATAGGGGCCTTCCACTGCAGCCGCTTTGGGTGCTTCAGCCTTGGGCTCGTCGGCTTCCTTGGGCGGAGCAGTCTCTCCACATGCGGTCAAACCCAGAGTTATAGTGCCGAAAACCAGGAACAGAGTTAATCTGTTCAACATTGAAGTCCTCCTTGGGGAATGTACATACTGTTGCCTTGTGTTGGGGTATAAGTGCATGAAGCTGCGGTTGCCGCTGTTCGGCAGCGGATTATACAACATCGAAAACAGGCATGGACAATAGAAAAGGCGACAAACGCGCATCCTTTCAGCAGCTTTCGGCTTTGCTTGGAATCGGAATGGTATTTCCGATTTCCATCGTGATTGGATATGGCATTGGCTATTACCTGGATCGGTGGCTGGGCACGACGTATTTGAAAGTCGTGTTTCTTCTGTTTGGAATTGCGTCGGGGTTTGTGAGCTTCTTCCGTAGCATTGCGCAGGCCGAGCGGGACGAGAAAGCCAACTCGGATCCGCCGAAATGACTTTTGACAATGCCTCCTTCGATCGGAGGGTGGACCGGACGGGCATCATTCTTCTGATTCTCGCTTCGGGAATCACCTTTTACCTGTATTCCGGCCGCGCCGCACTGAGTCTGGCCCTGGGGGGAGTCCTTTCCACCGTTAATTTCCACTGGCTGAAGCAGGCCGTCGATTACGTGATCCTTGAGGGCGGAACAGGTCCAGTCGGGAAGCGAATCGCGTGGCAGTATGCGGGCCGTTACGCGTTGATCGCACTGACCCTGTATGTTACGATCCGATATTCGATTTTGGTCCCGGCCTTGATCGTAGCCGGCCTGCTGGTATACGTCTTAGCCATACTTCTGGAATCCGTTTTCGAAATTGGAAAATCATGGAAGAACATCAACTCCTGATCGTTAAGTGGGTCAATGAGATCCTCGGGCCGCCATTTGCGTCCCTGCTGTCGGTTTTTGGCGTCACCGTTCCCGCGGGGCAGGACGTAATTCCCATGCAGATGATCATGGGCGGCATCGTGGTCCTCGCGCTGATGATACTGGCAGTGATCGTCAGGTCCCGTCTGTCTGTTGAGAATCCCGGAAAACTTCAACAGTCCATGGAACTCGCTGTGGAGTTCCTGGATGGCCAGCTTGAGGAAAACGTGGGCCACGAGGGGCACAAGTTCATTCCGGTCATTGGAACCATCGCTTTTTTCATCGCCATCTCCAACATACTTGGCTTGATACCCGGAATGGGATCGCCAACCAGCAACGCCAATGTTCCGGCCGGTTGTGCCGTATTCATTTTCCTTTATTACAACTTCGCGGGGATTCGAAAGCATGGGCTGGTGAAATATCTGAAGCATTTTGCGGGCCCTGTATGGTGGATGGCTCCCCTGATGATTCCAATTGAGTTGATCAGCCATCTCGCCCGTCCGTTGTCCCTGACAATCCGTCTGTGGGGCAACATATTTGCAGAAGAATTGTTGATTGTTATTTTCGTGGGAATTTTGCCATTGTTCCTTCCGTTACCGTTCATCGCGTTTGCAATTTTTGGCGGGTTCCTTCAGGCATTCATTTTTATCACGATGTCCCAGATGTATCTCTCGATGGCTGTTGCCAGCGAAGATCATTAGTTTGTTCCGTAGCCCGCTGTACGCGTGAGGCCGGACTGTAAGAGGTTTGGACGGCAACCACCTCCGTATGGCATGTCCCATTAATTCGATACGATTAGGAGATCCTTAAATGAAGAAGTTTTTTGTTCTGATGTTGCTGACGCTGGCTCTGCTTGCGTTTGCTTCGCCCGCGTTCGCTGCGGAAGGTGACGCGGCAGCAGGTGGCGTGAACTGGATTGCCGTCACTTCCGGTTTCGCCATGGCGATTGCCTCGTCGGTCTGCGCACTGGCGCAAGGTAAGGCCATTGCCGCAGCGTGCGAAAGTCTTGCGCGCAATCCGGGCGCTGCTGCTGCAATCCGTTTTGCACTGCTGCTCGGTCTCGTGCTGATCGAGTCTCTCGGTCTGTACACGCTGGTTATCATCTTCGTCAAGGTGGTCTAGTTCGACCTGGGAATCTGATCAATGTTCAATTCCCAATTCCCATCCGAGTCGGATGAGAATTGAGCATTGATCAGATCTTCTGCCCCCTTCGCATTTCCTCTGTAATAAACCTTTCAGCGATCCGTACTACCTAAAGAGTGGACTCAATCCGCTATAATTTCGTGACCAATCCCTCCGGAGGTGTTTCGTGAAACGGTTCTTCGTAATTGCAGTGCTTTTCGCTGGTCTGCAGATGTCCGCATTAGTCGCAGTTGCTCAGGGACTGGGTGGTGCTCAGGTTCCCGTAGCCAGGGCGACCATTGAAGGAACCGTTGTCCGTTCCGTGACGGGCGAAGCTGTTTCTCGCGCACAGATCACGATTGTGCGCAACGCGCCAACGCCTGTGGGTCCGGGACAACCCAACCCTGCCGCAACACAGGGTGCGCCGGCTGCCGGCCAACGCGGAGCGGCGCCTCAGGGCGCTCAAGGGCAGGCGAATGCCGCCGCGGCTCAGACTCCTTCAATTGCTCCAGTCTTTACCGACAATCAGGGGAAATTTCAGATTACCGATCTTGAACCGGGCAACTATCGTTTGTTCGCGGCACGCAATGGATACACACGCATGGAGTACGGGCAGAAGCTGATGAACCGTCCGGGCACCGTGTTGACCGTCACGGCCGGTCAGGTCATGAAGGATGTCGCGTTCAAGCTGACGCCTGCAGGTACGGTAACGGGCCGTATTGTGGATGAACTGGGCGAACCGCTTCCCGGTCTGACGGTCCAGATTCTGCGATCGACGTACGACCAGAATGGAAAGCGAACGCTTCAACCCACCACCAGCGCCAAGACCAATGATCTCGGGGAATATCGGGTTTACTATGTTCCGCCCGGTCGTTACTTCGTCAGTGCTCTCGCAGCGGCTCCCAGTTTCGATGCTATTTTGGCGGCTGCCACGAACCCGACCGGTGGCGCAAACACCAATGAGGTTGTTGCTCCGGGCTATGTTCAAACCTACTTCCCCAATACAACCGACTACACACGGGCCGCGACCATCGAGGTTCTTCCGGGTTCTGAAGTTTCGGCAATTCACTTTACGATGGTCCGCCAACAGCGCTTCCATGTGAAGGGTCGTGTCACCGATCTCACGACTGGAGTGCCGCCACAGGTCGCGCAGCTTTCGCTGTCTCCGCGAAACTCTGCAGTCGCGCAAAATCCCCTGGATTCCATACTTAGCGCCGCTGCAGGTGGCGGCAACAACTACAATTCTGCCGATGGGACTTTCGATGTCCGGGATGTTGCGCCAGGTTCCTACTGGTTGCAGACGATGGCAATGGCAACGCCACCGGCAGGAGCCGCTCAGGGTGCTGCGGGTGCGGCTGCTGCTGTTCTCGCGTCCATGATGACGGCAATTCAGCCGGTTGAAGTGTCGGGAGCAGACGTGGATAATCTGACGATTGCGGTGGGAGGAGGAATGACGATCCCCGGACGTATTCAGGTGGAGGGCACGGCTCCACCGGCGTTTGGTTTTGACCGCATCGCCCTGTCCCTGAACCCCACTAACGGCGTCGTAACGCTTGGTTCGCTGCTCCAGATCGCGCGGCCCGGCAGCGATGGGGCATTTTCACTGGAGAAGGTCAATGCGGGCGAATACCGGTTCGCGGTTCAGGGATTGCCACCAGCGATGTATGTGAAATCGGCACGCTTTGATCAGACCGACATCCTGGCCGCAGGATTTTCGCTGACAGACAGAGCGCCGGGAACGCTTCAAGTCGTCCTCAGCGCGAACGCCGGGCAAATCGATGGCAACGTCGTGGATAAGGATTCCAAACAGTTGCGGGGCATTCCGACCGTGCTGATTCCGGATCGTACCCGAGAACGGCGCGAACTCTTCAAGTTTGCACAAACCGATCAGAACGGCCATTTCGTTATGAATGGTATTGCGCCCGGTGACTACAAGCTGTTCGCCTGGGAAGACATTGAGCCGTTCTCTTATTTTGACCCCGACGTCCTGAAGCAATTCGAGGACAAAGGCAAACCCGTTCACGTGGTCGAAACAACAAAAGAGACGTTTGAAGTGACGCTGATTCCCGCTGCGACGCCGTAATCGGTATAATAACGCCCATGGAAAAAATGGATAGTTTCACAATCGCCGTGCTCGTTGGAGCGGCTGCAGTCATTCTCGGATTCGTATTGATGATGGTGCTCGACAAGAAGAGAGTCAATTCAGCGAACGGCCCGGCGAAGCCTACCGGTAAGTAATCGGACGCTCGCGAGCGTCCTCGTACTCGCTTCTCTCCAGATAGTGCCACTGGACCATGTGATTCAGGATTTCGCCCTTCCGCTTTTCCAGGTATGCACCGTTGCGGCCTGGCGTGTATCGTCGCGGGTTCGGAATCATGGCGGCCAGCACAGCAGCTTCCTCCGGTCGCAGATCCGCAGGTGACTTTCCAAAATATCGCTTCGATGCCGCATCGATCCCGTAGATGCCATCTCCCCACTCGATCACGTTCAGATAGATTTCAAGTATGCGTTCCTTGGAAAGGCGCTCCTCGAGTTCTCGGGATATGAATACTTCCTGGAGCTTTCTTAGAGGGTTGCGGGATGTGGACAGGTATAGGTTTTTGGCCAGTTGCTGTGTGATTGTACTCGCTCCGCGAACCAGTCGTTTTTCGTCCCAGTCCCTCTTTGCCGATTCCTTGATCTGAGTCCAGTCGAAGCCGGAATGCTGGAAGAATGCACTGTCCTCGGAAACGAGCACAGCATTGCGAAGATGAATGGATATCTTTCGGTACGGTACCCATGCCCGCAGTGGCTGAACCTTGATGTTCTTTTCGGAAGCGCGCTGTTCCATCAGTGCGGTTGTTTTGGGATTCGTACGAACCAAAGAAGCGACGTCGGGCATCGTCAGGAAAATCCAGACAAGGTAGCAAGCGCCAGCGAGGGCAAGCAAGCTGACAATGCGAAGCAGCTTTTTCATATTGCACAAATCCCAGTGAGTTCTGGAGGCAGTAAATCCGAGCGATAGCCCCTCCTGGCCAGGAGGGGTGGTTGCGGCGAAGCCGCAGACGGGGTGGTGGGTCAAGGTCCTGACAAAAATTCACAATTTGGGAAATCAGTCTTTTGATTGAACCACCACCCCGTCGCTTCGCGCCACCCCTCCTGGCCAGGAGAGGCTATCGTTCGGATTTGCCGGATATGTTACTGCCTCTTCGGGAGAGCGTTGCTCTCCCTCAAATCCTCGCGCAGTTGCTCCAGCTTTTTCTCCAGCTTCTTCTGCCGTCCAAACGTCAGCCAGACGAAAACGAAAATTCCAGCAAATATAACGCTGTATGCGCCAACGATACTTTTCAACGCGACTTCGATCGAGGGATTCATGCCTGTACCACCTGTTCGAGATATTCCACTTCTTCTTCAATTTTTGCGACGGCCATCCGTTGCGTCAGCAGGTACGCATACAGGATTCCGAACGTGATCGTCGAAACCAGAAGCGCAATATTGATCGCCGGATCCGCTCCGCCACCGCCGGGACCATAGAGCCTGGGGTGATGTTGTTCCCACAGGTAAGTCGAAAGGTAGTTGATCGGGACATCCAACAGCGCGAGAAACCCGAAAACCGTAGACAGCCGTGCCCGGGATTCGCGTTCCGGCAGGTAGGCCCTCAGCATGTGGTAACCCACAAACAACAGGCCGAGCATCAGTTCAAGGGTCAGCCTGGCATCGAACTCCCACCACGTGTTCCATACTGGATGTGCCCAGATCATTCCGGTAATCAGCGTGGTGACCGTGAACAAGACACCCAGCTCTGCGGAACAATACGCCAGACGGTCCCACTTCAAGTCGCCCTTGATGAGATACATCAGGCTTGCCAATCCGAGAATAATGGCGGATGTGTACGACAGAATGGCCTGTGGCACATGGAAATAGAAGATTCTTTGAATCTGCCCCATCGTGGCTTCTGTTGGCGCGTAGATAAACGCACAGTAGAGGGCAACTGGAATCATGATCATCGATAGAATCGCCAGAGCTTGTCTTGTCATACGTTTCCTGAGTTTATTCCGCGACGACGTGTTCGAAAACCAGATACGACGCCGTCAGGTAGACAATACTAAACACTCCCAGCAGCGACAACGGAAAGGAAATCCCGGCCATTGCCCCGGGTTCCGTGCTTAGTACCATGCTCGTCGCCGTCACTGCGGAGATAATGACCGGGAGCGTCATGGGAATCTGCAAAATGGGAAGAATGACTTCCTTCATCCGCGTATGCGCCGAGATCATGGATAGCGTCGTGCCGACCGAAACAAATCCCAGCGTTCCCAGCAAAGTGATACCGATTATCCACAGCAGCTTCAAATCGAAGTTCAAATGCTGCAGGACTGCAAAAACTGGAAGAATGATCATTTCTGCGACAATCGTAAATGCGAAATTGCCGGCGACCTTGCCGAGATAGAGGTCCCCTCGATCCAGCGGAGCCAGCAACAGTCCCTGGAGGCAGTCGTTATCGGATTCCATGCTCAGTGATCGATTCAGGCCCAGGATTCCTGCAAACGAAAACGCGACCCACAGTATTCCAGGCTTGATGCCTTCGGCTTCCGTCGAATCGAACGAGAAACTGAATATCACCAGAACCAGCAATCCGAACCAGAACATGGAACTGATCGATTCCTTGTTCCGAAACTCGATGGCGATGTCTTTGTGAACGATCGCAAAGACCGGTTTCACCGCGTTCCTCCCATTAGAATCAGCCTCGAATAGGCTTCGCGAATTGCCGGGTCGCGGGCATCGCTCGACATAACGACCTTCCCGCGGTCCATGACCATCGCCCGGGTCGCAGCACGCAGTCCTTGTTCGAGATCGTGCGTGGTCAGAATCACAGTTCTTCCGCCAGCGACGATCTCATCGAGCATGGTGTTGAGCATCGCAACTGCCTGAGCGTCGAGTCCAGTGTAGGGTTCATCGAGCAGGATCAGGGAAGGGGAATGCAACAAGACGCGAGCAATCCCCACTCGCTGTTGCAATCCGCGTGAGAAGGATCGCACGGCATCATTTGCCCTCCGGCGCAATCCGACGCGCTCCAGAAGGTCCATTAGGCGATCGCGTGAGGCATCGACGCCGTATAGCCGGCAGAAAAATCTGAGGTTTTCAATCGCAGACAGATCGCGGTAGATGAACGTATTGTGCGACAGAAATCCGATGTGCCGCCTCGCCTGTTCCGGTTCCCTGCGAATGTCGATACCTTCTATTTGAAGAGAGCCGTGGGTCGGCCGCATCAGGGTTGCAGCAATCTTCAGAAAGGTCGTCTTGCCGGCGCCATTTCGTCCAAACAAAGTGACGAACTCGCCGCGGGGAATTTGAATGCTGACACCGCCGAGCGCAGTAAAGTGTCCGAACTTTTTCTGGATGTCCTGCGATTCCAATGCCAGCGCGGATTGCATCAGCCGTCCTGAGTCGCGTCCCGGCCCTGTTCCAGTCGTCCAATCTGTTCACGCACTTTTGCGAGACGGAGTTTGGTGTTGATGTACAGACGCTTAAACCGTTGCTCGCTGATGGTGCCCGCCTCGCGTTGCGACTCCAGGTCGGCAAGCTCCTCCATGTACCGGTTCCTGCGCAGCACCAGCCCCTCACGGCTGGTCCGGCGCTTCAGTGCCTCCTTTTGCAGCTGCAGGGAATAGCTGATACACCAGGCAAGAAACGCACCGACGGCGAAGATGATGAACCAGGTGTGGATCCCCATGGGGCTGGGAACCACAGCGCTGCGAGGAGTGTTGTCGTCCTGCGCAAAGAGTGGAGTTGCGCAGATTATCCAGAAAGCCGTCCAGCAGACGGTACGTAACCGAAACGGATTAGGAGTGTTCATGAACGACTCAGTCTGGTTCCGCATTCCGAACAGAATTTATTGATTGGAGGGTTTTTCGCACCGCACGAACCGCAGACTATTGGGGCTTTTGATTTTGCGCTGGCCTTGCGTTCGTCGGTTTCACGTCGAATCAAAACGTCGAGATCGAGCGACTTTTCGATACTTTCAATGTGTTCCAGAACGATGGCTACGTCCGATGTCATTTCACCTCGAACCTGATGGTAGTCCGTCTCCGAAAGCTTGCCGCATTTGAATTCAAAATCGAGATCCTGAATGTTGCCCAGCAGGATTTCCTTCTTCCGCTGCAACAGGTCCCATTCGGTTTCTTCAATGATGGCGGATTCGATGCTGTTGTCCCTGCGAAACAGTGGAACACAAATCGCCGCAAGTACGCCGCTGCCGAGAATCGCGCAGATCAAATATGCCATTAATCTTCCGGTGTGAATTTGTTGAGTTCGTCTTCGATCTTCTGATCGTATCGGGACGAGACCGTAGTGGCCGGTGCAGGCGGCGCGTCGGATGAGTCCGTGGTCTTGACACGTCGGAGATAGAAGACCAGCCCGGCAAGTCCAACCACCAGTACCGCAAATGGCGTAAGCCAGGCCGTCGTGTTGAAGAGGCCTGAAAATGCGGGCGCCGCCAGGACGACTGTCCCGTACTTTTCCACAAACGACTTCAGCAGTTGATCATCGGTCATACCCGCAGCCAGTTTATCGTCTACTTCCTTGCGCATTGGAACGGAGCTGGGGCAATTGATGTGATTGCATTCGGTCAGTACCTGCTGGCACCCGCAGATGCACATCATTTTGGAGCCCAGGGCCTTTGCCCGATCCGTGTCCGCACTCCCAAGCGCGGGATAGAGGAGCAGCAGTCCGAGAAGCAATTGGTTGCTGAAGTTTCTACTACGAAAGGGATTTCGCAATTGGAGTCCCTTCTCTGACGGCCTCGGCGGATTCTTCTTTCCTTCGTGTTGCCGGTGCGGTTTTCCTGTTGGGGAGGAGTGCAACGATGGTGCCGAGCCCAAGCACAACGCCGCCAATCCAGACCCACACCACGAGCGGGTTCAGGTAAATGTGAAAGGCTCCCGTTCTTCCCGATGGATCGGAAGGTGCAGGTCCCTGAAACACGAGATAAATATCCTCAATCAACGATTCGCGAATCGCGATTTCGCTGACCGCCTGCTCGTCTTCCGCACCCTTGTATGTTTTCCTGCCCGGATACATGTTAGCGATCTTCGTTCCGTTCTTATACAGGCCAACAACCACACGATCGCCGGTGTAATTCTGGCCCTGTATGGGTTCGAACCCGTCGACGCGAACCGTAAAACTGCGAATCTGGTGCGTGTCGCCAATACCTGCTTCGAACTCCGCATCTGAAGTGAAAGCCTGGCCGGACCAGCCGATAAACAGGAGCACAAACCCGAGATGCGCGAGATATCCGCCGTATCTCCTCGTGTTGCGCATGGTGAGATTCACAATGGACTCCAGAAAACCTTCGCCCGTTCCCAGTGCCCGCGCCCGAGCGCCTTTGTAGAATTCTCGAATAATGGAAGTGCCCACAAAGGCCGCCATGACCAGGGAAATCCACGCATAGAAGTGACGCACGCCCATTGCCAGCAATACCGCGCCTGTGATCAGGCCGATGGCTGTGGGGATCATGAAATTCCGCTTCAGACTGTTGGTTGAAGCCTTGCGCCAGGCGAGCAGGGGGCCGACGCCGGTGAGGAAAAGCAGAAAGATGGCGATCGGGACGTCTACTGCATCAAAGAACGGTTTGCTTACCGTGATTTTATCGCCGGTGACCCATTCCGAAAGCGAAGGGAGCATGGTTCCAAACAATACGGAGAAGCACGCCACCAGAAGCACAAGATTGTTAAACAGGAAGCTGCTTTCGCGGGACACCACCGATCCCATCTGATTTTCATTCTTCAGGTGCGGCAGACGGTCGATCAGCAGGTAGAGCGAACCCGACAACGCAATCACAATGAAGGCGAGAAAATATCCGCCGATCGGCGACTTTGCAAATGCGTGGACCGAATTCACAACGCCGCTTCGTGTCAGGAACGTGCCGAACACCGCCATGATGTACGACATGATCACCAGCACGATGTTCCAGACCTTCAGCATTCCCTTCTTTTCCTGAACCATTACGGAGTGCAGGAAAGCGGTGCTGATCAACCACGGCATGAGTGACGCGTTTTCCACCGGGTCCCATGCCCAGTAACCGCCCCAGCCCAGCGTGTGATAGGCCCAGAAACCGCCGAGCAGGATGCCGGTACCCAGTATTCCCCATGCAGCCATCGTCCAGCGCCGTGTTGTTCGAATCCAGGTGTCGCCGAGCTGCCTCGTGATCAGTGCCGCGATTGCAAAAGCAAATGGCACGACCATCCCGACGAATCCGAGATACAGCATTGGTGGATGAATCACCATCATCGGATCCTGCAGCAGCGGGTTCAGGCCCTGCCCGTCGGCCGGTGTAAACAATCCGACAACCTGCGATCCAATCTGGGCGGCATTCATCTTGAATGGATTCGCAACGAACAGATGCATGGACGTGAAGAACAGGGAAGTGCCCATCAGCACCGAGGTCACATACGGCATCATCGACATGTGCCGCCTGCGGTTTTGAATCACGACCAGCGCCGTATAGATTGTCAGCAGCCAGCCCCAGAACAGCAGCGAACCTTCCTGTCCGCCCCAGATCGAGCTGATCTTGAAATAATTGGGCAGATCGCGGTTGGAATGTTCGGCGACGTACGCGTACGAGTAATCGCCGGACAGGAACAAATAGGCGAGCGTACCAATGGCCGTGGATATTAGGACGAAGACCGTCACCGCGGCATTGCGTCCACTCGCAATCAGCTTGTCATTCTTGATTCGAATTCCGAGCAGTGACGCGCCGATCGAGTAGATCGTCACTACAAAGGCCAGGGCGAGAGCGAATTGGCCTACCTGTCCCATTGGTGGTATCTCCTAGTCCAGGCCGGCTTTGTCGACGTTGATTCCGGCAGCTTGTTCCTTTTCGTATTTCGAGGCGCACTTGGCGGTCATCTGGGTCGCAACGAACACGCCGGACTTATCCAGCTTTCCCTTGGCCATTGCGGTTGCATTGTCTCGGAAAGTGTCGGGGAGAGGGTCTTTCCCTTCGTATCGGACGGTAACGATCTTCGCTTTGTCCTTGGCGTCGTTCACGTCAAATATGACCACCCGGCCCTCCCGCTTGATGGTTCCGGGCATCACATCGCCGGTGAGCTCGATACGTCTGCCGTATGCAATTTCCTTGGTAGCGAGCATCTCGGAAACCGTCTGATTGTAGGACATGCTCGACTTGAACCCGGCATAGCCCAGATAGATGAGAACAAGGACGATTGCGACAGACCCGACGAGAAACTTAAGTTGTTTAGGTTTCATGGATTTATCCTTGGATAACGACACCCGGAGTATAGCACTTTGACTTGGACGTTCTAGTTCAGAATTTGCCTCTTCCGGGCGGGCCATGCTGAGATCAGAAATATTGATGTGACGAATGCCGCGGAGGCCAGACAGTACTGGCAAAAGTGGAGAATCACAAACGCCTGCAGGTACAGAAGCACAAGGGTAATCAGGAAAGCGGGCAGCGCCAGCCAGAAAACCCATTTCAACAAATGACTCACCTCGAATGCATCGAGAACCGCCAGACAGAAGATGGTGAAGTAGAAGGCCAGACCAATCATCGACAGGGGAATATGGAAGACTTCCGAATATTCACTCGTCAGGACTTCGTTGCAGCCGCCCGTCACGGAACATGGCACGTGCATGCCCCGCATCACTGTCAGGTACAACGCATCTACCATTCCCAGAAAGGCGACGACGCCGATCGCCGTCGCGCGCTGTTTCATTTTGATGCCGTGATGGGAGCGGTAATGGCCGCAGCGAATTCATCCACGCCTGTGGGCAGTGGCTTTATGTTTTGTCCGTTTACAAAAAAGGTCGGAGTTCCATCGACCTTGGCGGCGCTTCCGCGCTGAATATCTTCAAGAATCCGTTTCTCCACATCCGGAGATTTCAGCGATCGCATGAACTTGTTCGCGTCCAGTCCAAGGTCCGCCGCATAGGCGAGAAACTGAGCTTCCGGGTTGGGATTCCTGGCCCACTGCGGTTGATGCTTGTAGAGCATGTCATGCATCTCCCAGAATTTGCCCTGGTCTCCTGCTGCTTCTGCAGCCATTGCGGCAGACAGCGCATGAGCGTGCATCTGGATGAGCGGGTAGTGATGAAACTCCAGTTTCACCCTGTCCGGGTATCGCGCGAGTACCTCTTCGACCATGGGGTAGTAATAGCCGCAGCTCGGGCATTCGTAGTCACCGAATTCCACCAGCGTCACAGGCGCCGACGCATTACCGCGGATGTGTCCACCACCGGGATTGACTGCAACAGTCACATCACTGGAGCCCGCACCAGACGCGGAACTTTGTCGACTCCAGTAAACAGCGATTCCTGCTGCTACTGCTACTGCCACAATGATTACGATCAAGGGCTTTGTCTTGTTTGACATGCGGAAATAATAATCCAAATGTAAAACAAATGGAAAAAAAGTCTTGCAAACTTCATGGCAAGGCCCTACATTGTCATTCGTCTTGTTAGTACAAGACACATTTCCTAGTAGCAGTAAGGCTACTCCAGCCAGGGACGGTAGTCGGACGTCTTAGGATCAAGGACGGCCGCGATGGGACGGAACCCACGATAACAGGAAGTTACGAGCGGAATCATAAGCGACTGATGACAGGAGACTAGGTAGAAAGCCCTCAGGTGCATGAAGCCCCTGAGGGCTTTTGATTTTCCGGGTTAATGAGTCAGAATACCGGATGCCTGATTACAACGAATCTCACGCCCTCGCCGGAATAAACGCAAAGCTGCCCTCCATTGAATGCTGGCCGAATCAATTTCCCGGCTATGACATCTCGATCGCGAATCCCGAATACACTTCGATGTGCCCCAAAACCGGCTTGCCGGATTTCGGTACCATCACCATTCAATACCGGCCGGACAAGCTCTGTCTGGAACTGAAGTCCCTCAAGATGTACATCCAGGAATATCGGAATCTTGGAATCTTCTATGAGAACGCCGTGAACCGGATATTGCGAGACGTCGTCGCGGCGTGTCAGCCGATCTCTGCGAAAGTGATTGGCGATTTTACTGCCCGCGGTGGAATGCACTCCCGGATAGAGGCCGAATATCGGCGCTGACGCGAGGGGGCCTGTGGCATTGCCAACGCTCAATACCCCTGTGGCGTGGCAGTTGGAGACGAGTCTCTGATAGTCTCTTCCGATGATCTCAAAAATTCTCGGAACTCTTTTCTGCCTGGTGCTGACTCTGTGCGTCACTGCGGCGGACACACTGCCGGCCACGATTTCGGATACGGAATTCTGGTCGCTCATCGAACGGATGTCCGAGCCGGACGGCTTCTTCCGGTCGAACTCCGGTTCGACGGACAATCTTCTTTCGAATGAGAATGGGCTTTCGACAGTCGCTGCATCCCTCGCGATGCGACCGAAAGGAAGCGGCGTTTATCTGGGTGTGGGTCCCGAACAAAATTTCACCTACCTTGTCGCGATGCGTCCCCGGATCGCATTTATTACGGACATTCGCCGCGGCAACATGCTTTTGCATCTGATGTACAAGGCATTGTTCGAGACGTCAGCGAATCGCGCCGAGTTCGTGGCGCGCCTCTTCAGTCGGAAACGACCGACGGGTCTGACACCGCAATCGACAGCAGCGGCGCTCATGAACGCGTACTTGCGGACTGAACCCGTCGACGAGACTGCGTTCAAGACGAATCTGAAGTCCATTACAGATCACCTCACACGAGTTCACGGCTTCCGCTTGAGCAACGACGACATCGACGGCATCGAGTATGTCTATCGGTCCTTCCGCCAATACGGTCCCGCAATCAACTATACGTCGTCGATCAATGGAAGGTCCGGCGCATCCACCTATGCTTTTCTGATGTCAACGACAGATGACTCTGGAAGAGAACGCAGCTACCTGGCATCCGAAGACAATTTCACATTGGTCAAAAACATGGAGACCCGCAATCTGATCGTCCCGGTAGTGGGAGACTTCGCAGGATCGAAAGCATTGCGGGCTGTGGGTTCGTTCCTAAAGGACAAAGGTGTGACGGTGACGGCTTTTTACGTTTCCAACGTCGAGGACTATTTGCAGCGCAACGGCGTGTGGCCCGGCTTCTGCGCCAACGTTGCCAAACTGCCTCTGGATTCGGGCAGCGTTTTTATCCGGCCCAACGGCGGACGGTCCGGCTTGTTTTCCCCGATGTCCGCTGAGACCAGGAACTGTGCGGCGAATTAACCGTCGGTGAAACAAGGTGTCAGGCACCTTATGTCGTCCGGCGACCGCAGGATGGACGTAGCATTTCCGGCAGACGGCTGCGGTATTTCCAAGATGATCGGCGACGGTCTCTACCGCTTTGAAGATGTTCTTCCTGCGCTTATTGGCCGACGGGCACGGACCCATTTTGCGCAACGCCTCCGCCGCAAGGATGGTTCCGTTCCATGTGCGAAAGTCTTTGGCAGTAAAATCCTCACCGCTGATCTCTCGTATATAGTTCACACGATTTTCGCCATGCGCCGATTCTCCAGGGAGATTTCCTGATGGATTCCGCGCTTGCCTCGAAACAGAAACTGAATCTTTGGACCGGTGATACGGACATGCCGGTTTCGCAACGTTGTCAGTCCGAAGGAATTGTTCTGGCGGGAATACTCTTCATTTCCGACACGGATCGACGTTGCCTCCAGCAGCCGGACAATCGTTGCCAACACCTTATTCCGGTGAAGTTCGTTGATATTCAGGTCGCGGGCAACCCTGGCTCGAATTTTGGACAGGCTTTCACCAAACGCGACCATGCGATGGTACTTCGTGCTATCACGGGTTTCTCTCCATCGCGGATGGAAGCGGGTATTGTTTGCGGCCGCGTGCGTCCCGGCCCACCGCCTGGAGATGACCGTTGCGGTCTGCGGATATCCAGACATCCGACCAGGCAGGAGGAATTACAAGACTCTAAATACGCTTCAGAACCTGTGGATCGTCAAGAACGTGCCCCTCCTTCTTACTCGGTCGGATTTGTCCCCCTGGCAGTCGATGAAGCCATGACTGCCACACTGAACTTTATTGGCGACGCTGCCACATGACCAGCAGCGCGCTTGCAACAAAGATTGACGAATACGTCCCTGCAACAATTCCGATGAACAAAGCGAAGGCGATTCCGTTGAGCACCTCTCCGCCCCAGAAGTAGAGTGCAAGGCAGGCCAGGAGTGTGGGACCTGCAGTCAGGATCGTTCGGCTGAGCGTCTGGTTGATCGACTCATTCACCAGCTGGAGGAACGAAATCGCGCGCCGTCGAAGACGCTCATTCTCCCGAACCCGGTCGAACACGACGATCTTGTCATTCATGGAATAACCGATGAGCGTCAGCAGCGCGGCAATGACGTTCAGACTGATCTCCCGACCGGTCAGTGAAAACAACCCGAGCGTAATCACGACATCGTGAATCGTGGCAATCACGGCAGCGGCGCCGGAAATCCATTTAAACCGATAAGCAACGTAAACAAGCATCCCTCCGAGTGCGCCGGCAGTCGCCATCAACGCCCGCTGACGCATATCGGCTCCGGCACGCGGGCTGACCAAACCCGCTGAACGTACCTCGAACGCCCCGCCAATCTGCGACTCACCCAGCGTCTGTTCCACGGCATGCCGGGTTTCCTCGAGGCTCTTTTCATCGGTCAGCGAGGTGCCGACAATGAACTCGCCCGGAGTCTCGCCCTCCTGGACGACGAATTCGCCGGGAAGCTTCGATGCGAGCGATTGACGAACACTTTCGATGCCGGGATTGCGACCGAACTTGACGTTCATCTGTGTACCGCCACGAAAATCAAGGCCGGGCTTCAGGCCGTATCCAATGATGGAGGCAAGGCTGATCGCGATCATCAATGCGGATAATCCGAGGGTCCATTTGCGACTCCGCATGAAATCGAAGTTAAGGCGTTCAAACACGGATATGCGTCCGCCTATACTTAGGTTTGCAAGTCGTGGCTTGCGCCACAGCTGGACATCGAAAATCGCACGAGATACGAAAACCGCAGTAAAAAGGTTGGCGGCAAGACCAACCACAAGAGTAACTGCAAATCCGCGCACCACCAGTGTGCCGAAGATAAACAGAAACGCGCTTGCCACGACGGTGGTGATATGTGTGTCGATTATCGTGCTCATGGCGCGATCGAATCCGGATGCGATAGCCGTGGCAACACCCTTTCCAGCGCGAGTTTCCTCCTTGATGCGTTCGAAGATCAGGACGTTCGAGTCCACGGCCATCCCGATCGACAATACGAGCCCCGCGATTCCCGGCAACGTCCATGCAGCGCCCATCGTGCTCAGCGCGGCGACGGTGATGCCGGTATTCAGCAGCAGAGCAAGGACTGCGTTGATACCTGCACCTCGGTAGTAAACGACCATCGACGCAATGACCAGTGCAAGCCCGATAATTCCGGCAGTGATTCCCTGGCGGATCGAGTCCGCTCCCAGCGACGCTCCGACCCTGTGCTGTTCCAGTACTTTTACGCCCGCGGGAAGCGATCCTGCCCGAAGGTTTAGTGCAAGGTCGGCGGCCTCCTGTGCATTTGCCGCTCCTGTGATCCGGCCTTCTCCGGCTATCGCTCCATCGATTCGCGGAGCACTCACCACAACGCTGTCCAGGACAATGGCGAGACGCTTGTGGATATGTGTTCGGGTAAATTCCTCGAAACGACGGGCACCCTCCACACTCAAGGTAAAACCCGTATCCCAGCCGCCCGAATCGCTGCGTCGTGCCTGCGCATCTCGAAGGTCGCGACCGGTCACCACCGGAGACGACGCCAACAACCACCATCCTTCAGATGAATGCACGGTCTTCATGTTCGCCGAAGCACTGGGTTGCGCCAAGTGAGCTGCATCCTGCGAGGGGAACGGACCGTCAATGACTTCAGAAAATTCAAGAAGGGCGGTCGTCTTCAGTATCCGTTTCACACGTTCGGGGTCATCAATACCTGGCAATTGAATCTGAATCTCAGCGCTTCTATTACCGCCACGCTGCTGGATGGTGGTCTCGGCAACGCCAAATTCATCGATCCGTCTTTCGATTGTTCGAATCGTTTGAGTCATTGTTTCCTGGCGCAGCCTGAGGGCGGCGTCATTCTGCAACGTAAGGGTGTAAGTGTTGTTGCCTTCCGGCGAGATGCTCCACTCTCCCTTCAACTCCCTTTCAAGTATTGAACGGACGTCGCCTCTGCCGTTCGGCACTACACGCAGCAGATGGATCTCGATCGCTTCGGCGCCTTCCGACGAGACGGGATTGTTCCTCTCCATGGAGTCGTACTGGATGTTCTCATCCGAAAGACTTCTTTTGAGCAGCTCGATGGATCGGTCGGCTTCTGCCTTGAATGCATCCTGGATCTGTACCTCCAAACCCATCTGCGTGCCGCCTTTCAAATCCAGGCCGAGCCGTATGTTTCGCTGCAAGTTCGCCGACAATTCCTCCACTGTTTTCGGAAATCCAACCGTGCTGATAACGCAGCCCAGTACCACAATAAAAATGACAGTCCACTTCCAACGCACAGACATAGGTGCTCCTTCGCTTGGAAAAATTATTAAGTTTTGTTGACGCTTAAGCTGCGAAGGCTGGGACGGGAGGGGCGCGAACCGGCGTGCTGCTGACGGTAATAAAATCGTCGAGGGTCGTGACTGCGAATCGAAGGGAGCGATAGACAGGAAGGACATGCGTCTGAACGCAATAGCCGTTCAGAATCGCTACAGACTTCTTTGAACCCGGCACCCTGATCTCTTTAGTCGTCCAAAGAGACCTGCCTGCCGCCGCCACGATATTACTGGCTTCGTTTGGCTGCACCGGCTGGCCGAGACCGCTGGCCGCCACCTGCAGAGGACGTTCCGGCGACTGGCTGTTTCCAACTCCGAGATTTGTGGAAAACAGCAGGAGTACCAGCGTGGTCAGCGCGGACATCCATTTTCCTGATTTCTGACGTTCAGACATACTCGAAGAAGTATAGGCGGGACAAGCTCACTGTGCGAAGAGTTTCAGCTTGGGATCCTAGCGGAGCACTGTTTCAATAGCTCGCATCGACACCATGTAGCAAAGAATGGTCAGGAGAAACAGAAGGGGAGCGATGGAACGTGGAATTCCCATTTCTTCTGCGACATGCATGATCTGCTTCAGCGTCGCAAGGGCGTGACCGTCGAATTCACGGCTGGCGGTCCGAAATCTTTCCGAACATCGAAGCAGACCGATGGACGAGATAATAATCAGAATCTTTGTAAGAATAATCACAAGGCCGTGAAATCTACGACAGGGGCGGCCCGTCGTCAACCCTGAATCTTTGCGCGTTGTGATTCAAGCTGTCCCGCCTTAGAATCGGGGCACCAGAACAGGAGATAACAACATGCGACAGTTCGTACGCCTCGTGGGCCTTGTCCTGGCTCTCAACGTGTTCATGGGCATTGCTCACGCGCATCACAGTCAGGCCGGCATTTTCGATCCGAGCAAGACGATCGAGGTTACCGGCATCGTCAAATCCGTGTCGTGGCGCAACCCGCATGGACAGATCCTTCTATCGGTGAAGGACGCGAAGGGCGCTGAAACCGTGTGGGATGCTGAAACGGCGTCGATCAGCATTCTGCGGAATCGCGGCGTCGATGGCAGCTCCATTCATGTCGGTGATCGCGTGTCAATCGCGGGTTCGCCATCGATGCGCAACCGCCCCGAAATTCTTGCGCGCAACGTCCTTTTGCCGAACGGATACGAGTTCACGTTCGGAGCGGACAGCGCCTACTTTCCAGCCGGGAAAGCAGGACGACTGATTGGCAGTGCGAAGCCCGATGGCAATGTCGCTGCAGCGAAAGCCAAAGCGGACGGCCTGTTCCGCGTGTGGTCCACAATCATGAGCGACCCCGCAGCGTTTCCGATGTTCAAGGGTGGTTACCCGCTGACCGACGCGGGCAAGGCAGGGCTTGCAAAGTGGAATCCGCGCGACAACATCCTTCTGAAGTGCGGCACGAAGGGTACGCCGCTGATCATGATTTCTCCGCTGCCGATGGAGTTCAGCAGGAAGGGCGATACCATCGTCATGCGGCTGGAAGAGTACGACAGCGTGCGCACCATCCACATGAACCCGAAGGACGTGGCGCCGACGGCGCCCACGTTGTTTGGCTATTCGCGTGGCCGTTGGGAAGGCACGACGCTGATTGTCGAGACCGATCACATCAAGGCGGGTTACTTCGATCACCTGGGCGCGCCGCAAAGCGACCAGATCAAAACCGTTGAGCGCTTCATCCCGAGCGCAGATTACAGCCGTCTCGACTACACACTCACGACGACGGATCCCGTCAACTTCACGCGGCCTTTCGAACTAAAACGGTACTTCGTGTGGAAGCCCGAGAACACCGTCCACCCGTATGAGTGTCTCGATCGCTTTGTGCCGGGGAAATAGGCCTGTGCACGTTTGCGGTTGATGCTGCCTCTGTGGAGGGCCTTTGAGGATTATGGTTTCGGGGCCGTCGGATTTCTTTTAAAAAGCTCCGGGTTATCGAGAAGCTTTTCCAGGCGCAGAACATCCTCGTTGTTTTCCGGGCAGATGTATTCCCGCAATCGTTGCCCTTCACGCAGCATCATTGTTGTGCTCGTCTTGAAAGGCTGGGTGAAGACCTTCTTGTCTTCGATGGTAGCTTCGTAGTTGATTGTGTCGTAATCGACGCGAGTATAGCGCTCGGTAATGTGCAGAGCGTCGGAGTGAAAAATACCGCCTGAGAGCACCCAGCCTTTGTCGTTGAATCCGACGATGTCGACAACCAGCGTATTTCCTTCCCAGTGGCCGATCGAATGCCCGAGAAACGACGGCTCCAGATCATCGGGATGCGACTTCTGATCGAGTGGGATCAGGCGAAAGACATTGAAGTATTCATAAAGAATCACAATCTGCTTCGGAGTCTGAACGAACTGTATCGGAAACAACGCAACGCTGTTTGCGCGCGGGCTGGGGCCCGGCAGGCAGCGACTCGTCGGGTCGTTAATTGAGCGCATGTTGACAAATTCCTGAGCCTTCTCCCGCGCCCAGGGCTGAAAAGGAATGGGATCTCGTCGAGCCTGGGATGTCACTGCGGCTTGAGTCGCCGCTGTTGGCACGCCGGGCTGATCGCTGGGTACCTGGAAATCCCAATCTCCTCGCTTTGTACTGCCACCTTGATAGACCCCTGTGAAGTCCGGCTTCCCATCCGACGTTCGGGGCGCCGGGCGGACAGCTGCTCCCCGGTTCTGTGCTTCGATCGGAGGCGCCGGGAGGAACAGCAACACTGGGGCCAGAGGCAAGACGACTGCGGCGATAAGTAGGATGCGTTTCATGGTTTGCTCACGGAACAATCGCGGTGCCTTCACCGGTTCCTGCGGGTGGCCCGAAGTAAAGCTTGCTGCCGTTGGCCAGCGTAACCTCTCGTGCATGCGCCAGCGCGGTTCCGTTCCTGGCCAGCCAGGCGAAGATCGTGAGATTGTCTCCCACCTTGAGGGTGACGTCCTTCTTGAATCCAGTGCGGGCCAGCACATTCGGAGGATAGCCCTCAAACTTCCAATTCGTTACCTTGCCGTTCGCTTCCTTTACGTCGAGATACAAATGGCAGTGAGGGTTTGTCCACTCGATCTTCGTGATCGTGCCCTTGAGAGTGATCGGCTTGTCGGCATCATACTCCGCGCCAAACGAATGATGCGCTTCGATACGCGCCGCGAAAATCAGCACACAAGCTGCCAGGAGATACGCACCAATCCGAATTCTCATGATGGAAAACACCTCGTCCATTTCCGTGGCCTTCGATCTCACAGCAGTATAAACAGCACCATTGAAAGAACTCAAAGTCAAAAGACCAGAACACACTGCGAAAGTCGTCCGACTGGAAGGTCCGGGAGTCCGGGAGTTACTGTTGAAACCATGAGTCGTCAAATCCGATGGTATGCGGCCGGACATTGCGGCCGTCGCGCGTTGAGTTCGAGGTGTCACGAAAGCTTTGAGCTTCTATCGGATCCGGGCTATCGTGCCGGCAGGAGTACTGTGAATGTTCGATTTCCTGATGATGCTGGCATTCCTGATTCAGGCGCCTCAGGCGGTCCATATTCCGAGCGGAACGGTTTTAGGAGTTCTTCGCACGAACGAAGGCGCACCGATGACTTCGGTTCGTGTTGCCGTAGAGTCTGCCGATGGAACTGATACGGGGACTGTTCTTCAGGCAATTGGACAAACAGATAACGACGGTCGTTATCGAATTGAAAACGTTCCACCCGGGCGCTATCGCATCGTGGCGGGCCGTATCGATAGTCCGCTGTATCATCCCGGCGTGCTCGATGTTCGTCTCGCAACAACGATCGTTGTAGAGGATGGCGCGACGACCCAGGTTGCGGAAATGCGGTTCGTTCGCAAGCGAGTCAGCGGGCGTGTGGTCGATGCCGCGACAGGTCTTGGCCGTCATATTGAATCATTGTCGATTTGCTGCGACTACTCTCCCGATTCGACCTTTAAATTTAATGATCCGTTCATTGGTTTTTTTGCCGTGTCTGCTGCTGTCGTGACGGCGACCGTCAATGAAGATGGCTCTTTTGAGTTTTCCGCGGTTTCTCCAGGTAATCAGTATTTTCAGGTATTCGATCCGAAAATCGTTTCATTCAATTTGCCGATCACCGTTGGAAATACGGATCAAACCGGTATCGAGTTGAGAGTTTCAAGCGGATCGGAAATTCGAGGCAAGATCGTGGATCAGGCCGGCTCTTCTATCAGCCAGGCGCAGATACGCCTCAAACCGCAGCCGGGCAACGGCTCATATGAGTTGCGAGGAAGACCACCTTTTGGAAGCGGAATGACGACGAATCGTCCACTGCCCAGCGGAGCAAGCGCACTCAGGCCAGCGACGGAGGATATTCAAGCCCGCTTGCAGCTACAGGCGGAAACTCGAAGCGTTTTTCTCGACGCTAACGGGATGTTCAATATTTCCGGGGTGCTGCCCGGTACTTATCTCCTGGACATCGGCACTCCCGGAATTTTTTCCATTCAGCGTGAGATTGAAGTCGAATCGCAGCCAGTGAACCTGCAAATTGAACTGCCATTCACGCAGATCCGCGGCAAGGTCGTGGTGAACGGCGATGGCCCCGCGCCGTCACTCAAGGATTCGGTGCGGGTTTTCCTGTATGCGCGTGATGGACTGGTTTCATCTTCTCTTCCAGACAACGATGGGCGGTTCTTCCAGGTGCGGCCTGCGGGTGAGTATCGCGTCGACGCACAGAGTTTGACTAGTGACTACTCGGTGCTGTCCCTTTCCGATGGCACACATGATTTGTCGTCGCAGCCCTATATCCTCGAACGAAACGGTCCACCTGAAATTCGAATCACGATTGGAAGGCGGCCGCCTGAATCGTCGCAATAACGCATTCGTCACCGACAGCGCCGTTGAGAAGTTTACTTCGCGTTTTGTGCTTCGGTACTCGATGTGTATCCCTTCGCGAGCCACACCTTCCAGCGTTCAATCGCATCCGCGCCTCCGTTGCATCCTCCGTCGGCAGGACTGACGAACTTGCCATCGGCGAGTCTCACCCATCCGATGCCGCCGCCTGGACGCCCGTCTCTCAACGGACAGTATTGAACGGTGACGATCGTGCCAGGTTGAAAGGTATATCCATTAATACCGCGCTGAAGCAGCTGTGTCGGCGACGACCCCTCGAAGCCCCACAGCGTTTCCTTGCCATCCTTGTCTTTGACGTTGATGTAGAGCCAGGTATGCGGGTTGTTGAAGTTAAAGCGCACGATCTTGCCTGTCGCAACCTTCTCGACGGTCTTGTCGAACATCGCGAATGAATGGTGTCCACTGACGATCGACGCAGTCAGCAGCAATACAATCAGGAAGGCCGGCAAAAAACTGAAGCATTTTTTCATTTCGACTCCTTCGTACCAGGCAGCGTGGTGTTGAAAATAGGGTCGCGCGACTGTCCGGGCAATTCCGGAAACATTGTCATGCCTCGCGGATCCTTGAACCCTTCCTCTCCCGGCAGCCTTGAACTTGTCGTGCCGTTCAGAAGAAAGTCGTTGCTGCTGGTTTCGCATTCCCAGTGTTGTACGCGATGGCCGGTCGCTTCGAGTTCCTTCCCCCGACGAAACGCGTAGACCGCGCTGACGGGTTTGACGAACGCGTGCTTGTCGTAGAACGTGACCTGGACCTCCAGCCGTTCAACGCCGCCGGGATACTGTTTCAATTCCCATATTTCGACGGACTCAAATTGATTGCTCGTCATTGGCGACCAGCGCGTGAAATCCGCAGGCAGCAGATACTTTGTGCTGGTGACGAGCTTGTTGCCGTCCCAAAAACCAATCGTGTCACCGAACCAGGAGTGCGTTCCATACACGTTTTTATGTTCCTGACCGATGTAAATGCGACGTATTCCCGGTCCGTAGTCGTTGATGAAATAGGACTCGTGCGGCAAGTTTACAAACTCGTGCGAATAGGGCTCGAGCAGCCAGCGCGGATAGCCCACAGGTTCGCAGTGCGTCAGCCGGTCATACTGAACTTCACCCAGTTCCTGCTGCTGCCGCCAGCGCTCCTTGTAAGCGGTTTCGTATGGCGGAGTCAGCACGCCCGCACGAACCTTGCCCTTGAACCCGGAACCAGCCGGGTCGATGAAGATGTCCATGTGGGTGTTACCGGCAGTCACCCATAAGCCGTCCCAGCGAGGCACGGAAGTCACTGTGTGCTTCGTTCCACCCTTTGCCTGGTCGAGCAAATATTTGTAGTGTTCGTCGGACGTTGAAAACACCTTCGGGGGAGGCACGACCTTGAGCGCCGGTCCGTACCCGCCGCCGAACGACCCAGGTTGCGCGAAGGCTATAGACGGTACGATGCCAATCGCGAACAGGACGACGACACATCTCGCACTTTCCCTGAATTTCATCGCAAGCTCCTGGAATTACGGTATTCGCTTTCGAGATATGTAAAGTGATCGGCGTCGCCTGTCAAGTAAAAGGCGGCACCCAACGGCAAGCTTCCGGCTCGCGTATGCGATCATCTCCACAACATTGACAATAATGAGTTTCAAGTGATATTGGGTTGCGTCAGCATAACCGAAAGCCGGGGGAGGTTTGATGCGAAACGCGATAATCTTTCTGGGACTGTGCCTGATCACCACCAGTGCAGTTTTCTCTTCCGAAACGGTCTTTACAGATGCTCAAAGGAGCTTCTGGTCTCTTCAGCCCGTCACGAAACCATCAGTGCCGGCTGTCCGGTCGAAGCAACTAGTCGGTAATCCCGCTAATCCCATTGACGCGTTTGTACTTGCAAAACTGGAAGAGAAACAGCTTGAACTCAACAAGCCTGCTGACAAGATCACGCTTCTCCGACGCGTGACGATCGATCTCACGGGCCTGCTTCCGACACCCGATGAAGCTCAGGCATTCGTGAACGACGCTTCCCCTAATGCTTACGAAAAGGTTGTGGATCGGCTCCTCGCGTCTCCTGCCTATGGCGAACGCTGGGGCCGGCACTGGCTGGACATCGCGCGCTATGCGGACAGCAACGGCTACAAGGCTGACGAGACCCGACCCGACATCTGGCGATATCGCGATTATGTGATACAGGCGTTCAACGACGACAAGCCGTATGACCGCTTTGTCCGCGAACAGATTGCCGGAGACGAACTCTATCCGGGAGATCACGACGCGCTGGTCGCAATGGGATTCAACCGCAACTGGATCGATGAAACCAACGCGGCAGGTCTGGTGATCCGTCGCCAGGAAACGCTGGATGAGATCACGAATGTCACCGGCACGGCATTCCTCGGCATGACCTTTGCCTGTGCGCGGTGCCACGATCACAAGTACGATCCTATTCCTCAGCGCGACTACTATCGCCTCCAGGCATTTTTCGCAAATACATCGTTCGGCGATGGACCCTTGCCGCTGAAGGATCCGGTGGAACGAAAGAAATACGAAGAGCAGTACGCGCTTTGGGATTCCAAAACCCGGGCCATTCGGGAGGAGATGAAACAGATCGTCGAGCCGCTGCGCAAGACAAAGACGGAAGGCGGTATCAAAACGTTTGAAGACGACGTGCAGGAGGCCATCCTGATGGATGCTGCCAAGCGGAACGCGTGGCAGCAAATGATGTATCACACTGCCGAGCCGCGCATCGGCTTCGATGAAGAGCCCGATGCCCGTACCCTCCGCACGCTGAAAGGTGATGCCAGTACGCGGTACGCCGCCCTCAAGAAGCAGCTGTCGGAATTTGATTCGCTGAAACCTCAGACACTTCCCCGCGGCCAGTTCATGGTGGATATCAGCGACACGGCGCCGCCAACCTATGTGCGCCCGCGGGGCGATCCGTACGGAAAAGGCGAGGAAGTGCAACCGGGATTCCTCTCCATCCTCGATCCTCGCGACGCGAAAATTGCACCGCCGCCGGGCATGAAATCCACGGGTCGCCGTACCGCTCTCGCGAACTGGCTTGTCGATCCGAAGAATCCACTGGTGGCTCGCGTGATGGTCAATCGCATCTGGCAGTATCACTTTGGAACGGGCATCGTGGCGACGCCGGGTGATTTCGGCCGCGTGGGAACCCGGCCGACGCATCCCGAACTGCTCGATTATCTGGCGTCGTACTTTGTGGAAAATGGCTGGAGCATGAAGAAGCTGACGAAGCTCATCGTGCTGTCCAATGTCTACAAGCAGTCGACGGATTCTCAGCCGAAGGCAGCGGAAGCAGATCCGGACAACAAGCTGCTCTGGCGCTACAGCCGTCATCGTCTGGAGGCAGAAGCGATTCGCGATTCCATGCTTCAGGTCAGCGGTTTGCTGAACACAAAAATGAGCGGCCCCGGCGTTTTCCCACCGGTTCCGCCGGGCGCGGTCAGTGCTCTTTCGGCGTCGGCCGCGGCAGGCGGCTGGAGTTCGGAAAAGGATCCGGCACAAAACAATCGCCGCAGCGTTTATATCTTCGTCCGGCGAAATCTGCGATATCCGATGCTTCAGGAATTCGATACGCCGAATACGTTCGAGGCCTGGCATACGCGCAAGAACACCGTCACGCCGTCGCAATCTTTGGACATTCTGAACAACGACCTGATTCTCCAATGGGCGCAGGCATTCGCAGGACGAGTCATGAGCGACGCCCGCCAGTCGACGGAATCCTGGGAACTGGTCGATCGCGCATTCAAACTGAGCTACGGGCGAGCGGCCACTGCCGAAGAGGTGAAGACGGCAACAGCGTTCCTGGATCAGCAGACCGCATTGATGACAAAGCGCCTCGCTTCCGGCGGAACAAAGCCGCCGATGCCGGCAAAGACTCTCGAAGGAATGGATCCTGCGCGCGCAGCGGCGTTTGTCGACCTGTGCCAGATGCTGTTTGCCTCAAACGAGTTCCTGTACATCAATTGAAGCCGAGTAGACATCAAGTGACGGAGCGAACATGAAAGACAACTCGAGACATCATTGGACGGTTTCCAATCGTCGGCAGTTTTTCGAACGGGCAGGCAGCGGTTTGGCCGCAATTGCTCTGACGAGCATGTTGGAAGACGAAGCTCGGGCTCAAGTCAGGAAGGCGGATCCGCTCGATCCGAAGCCACCCCACGTGACGCCGCGTGCGAAGTCCGTCATCTGGTGTTTCATGGAAGGCGGGCCAAGCCATGTCGATCTGTTCGATCCCAAACCGGCGCTCGATAAATACGCCGGTCAGCAGGTGCCTGCCTCATTCCATCCCGAAACTTTGGGAGTGACGGGATTTGGCACAAACAAGAATGGAATGCTGCCGTCGAAACGAACGTTCAAACAGTATGGTCAGAGCGGCCTCTGGGTCTCGGACTGGCTTCCGTACATCGCCGAACACGTCGACGATATGGCGGTCATCCGCTCGTGCGTGTCCAATGCAGTGAATCACGTGGGCGGCGTTTGCCAGATGAACACCGGCGACATCCTTGCCGGACGTCCTTCGATGGGCGCCTGGGTCACCTACGGGCTGGGAAGCGCCAAACGAAATCTGCCGACGTTTATCGTCATGCAGGACGACAAGGAAATTCTCGGAGGCGTGCAGAATTATGGGGCGGGGTTCCTGCCTGCAACCTTCTCCGGAACGCTCTTCCGCTCCGGCGATACGCCGATCCTCAATCTGAAGCCTCCTGCGGGAACAACCAGCGAGCAAGAGGCCAACAAGATCGGATTTCTGAATGCGCTGAACGAACGCTTTGGCCGCGACAAACTGGACGATTCCGAACTCGATGCACGCACGCGGTCCTACGAACTGGCGTATCAGATGCAGTCCGCAGCGCCGGAAGCCGTGGATCTGAGCCAGGAAAGCGATGCCACAAAGAAGCTGTATGGCATGGACGAAAAGGACACTGCGGCTTACGGTGCCAATTGCCTCATGGCGCGCAGGCTTGTGGAGCGCGGCGTGCGCTTTGTTGAGGTCTACAGCGGATCCGGAAGCCGCTGGGATGCGCATAGCGACCTGCAAAGCAACCACACGCAGAACTGCAAATCCGCAGACAAGCCCGTCGCAGGATTACTCGCGGATCTCAAGGCGCGAGGCATGTTGAAAGACACGCTTGTCGTTTGGGGCGGAGAGTTCGGACGTACGCCATTTTTCCAGGGCACCAACGACGACAAGGCCGGACGTGATCACAACCCCTGGGGATTCACAATGTTCATGGCGGGCGGCGGCGTCAAGGGTGGACAGACAATTGGATCGACCGATGAATTAGGGCTCCGTGCCGAAGAAGAACCACACCACATTCACGATATCCACGCGTCGATCCTGTACCTGCTCGGACTCGATCACATGCGAACCACATACTTGCGCAATGGCCGCGCGGAGCGACCGACGGTCACGGGTGGAAACCTGATCACCAAGTTGTGGACCTAGGACGGAAATCGGCGTTACTACTGATTCCTTTCTTCATTTTTCCCATTCTTGCGGGCTCCGCATTGGTCTGGGGGCAATCGGAAACGTCACCACCTTTGCCGGATAGTCCGGGCAAAGACACTTTCGTGAGCGTGTGCAGCCTTTGTCATGCCCCGACAACTCCATTCGGCAAGCAATGGACCCGCAAGGAATGGGAATTGAAAGTCACGGAAATGCTCCAGGAAGAGCCGGATGTCACTCGCGAAGAGCGCGCCGCGATTGTCGAGTACCTCGCCGCAAACTTCAAGCCCGGCGGAAAGATTTACATCAATAAGGCGGATGCAAAGGATCTGGTGAGTGCATTGGAAATTTCCGCGGCTGAAGCGGAAGCTCTTGTCGCTTACCGCCAGAAAGAGGGAGTCTTCAGAACTTTCGATGACATGAAGAAAGTGACTGGTTTCAACAGTTCAAAAATCGAAGGGAAGAAAGACCGTCTCGTGTTCTAAGGGGCGAGCCCGAATTGAAACGTGGGCAGTTCGATGTAGAATGCGTGCACTCATGACGACTCGGCGAACATTTCTTTCGGTTTCCCTGCTATTTGGCGCGACTGCAGTGTCTGCACTGGGTGGCCAGCAATCGCCGGCATCGGCCGGGGTTTTGGAGTCCCCTTTGATCGAAGACGTGGTGGCCGCGTACCGGGTACTTGCCCAGCACGAAGTGCTGGATGGCTTCGGGCATGTGAGTGTTCGGCATAGCAAGTCGGTGAATCGGTTCGTGATGTCTCGATCGCTGGCTCCGGAATTGGTAACGGCCGGCGATCTTGTTGAATTCGATCTCGACGGCAATCCCGTCGATGCTCGAGGCCGCGCACTGTATTCCGAGCGCTTCATCCACGCCGAAATCTACCGGGCTCGTTCCGACGTCAAGGCGATCGTGCACGCGCACACTCCATCTCTGATTCCGTATGGCGTGACCAGCGTACCGCTGCGGCCGGTCTACCATATGGCTTCATTTATTGGCGATGGTGTGCCGGTCTTCGATATCCGAAAAGGATTTGGCATTACAGACATGCTTGTCAGCGATTCGGCGAAGGGCCGGGCTCTGGCTCAGGCGCTCGGTGGCAACACCTGCGTGCTCATGCGAGGGCACGGCGTGGTTGTGGTGGGGACGTCCATTCCGATCGCCGTCGGCCGAAGCATCTACCTGGACATCAACGCGCAGATCCAAACGCAGTCCATGGCGTTGGGTGGCAAGGTCACTTATCTCGATCCGCAGGAAGCCCGGAAGGTGATGGAAGCGGGCGAGAACAGAAGCTACGAGCGAGCCTGGGAATTGTGGAAGGCGAAAGTGACAGTCAGGTAATCACTTCTTGAGGCTGGTTGGATTCTGGGTGTCTACCAGCTCCCGCCCATCGGGGAAGGTCAGCTTCCTGAGACGGCCCACCTGCGCACCGTTTCTGGCTGGATAAAGTTCTATCGTCACCTGATCGTCCGGCTTTACCGAATTGCGGTTCCATCCGACACGAGCCACAGAAGCGGGGCTGCCGGTCTCGACGCTCCAGGCGCGGACTGTACCGCGGGTTTCCTTCAGGTTGAATGTCAGGACAATGTGCGGACTCGCCCAAAGCACTTTCACGATCGTTGCATTCCTGAGCACAATGGGTTTTTCGGAGTAGGCCACGGTGGAGTGATGAGCGCACAGCACGGCGCACATCAATGGAAGCGCAATGATGGTAAAGACCAGCTTCCGACTACTCATGGTCCTCATGGCCCTCATGTCTCTTCTCCGGAGAGCTATACTACTGCACAATGCGCTCTCATTGGTTCGGGCTCGTTGTAATTCTGATTCTGGCGGCTCTGCCGGGATGCCGGAAAACTTCGACGACGTCCGAGTCGCACCCGGATTTGAGCGGTGTCTGGATCGGACCGGCAACCAACCTGCAACCGCCGGCGCTGATGACCGCCACAGGCCAGGTATTTTTCGACGCAACGAAACCGATGTATGGACCGCGCTCCGTGCCTGTGGCCGAGTCCAACGATCCGGTCAACACATGCGATCCCCAGGGATTTCCGCGAATTCTCTTTCTTCGATCCCCGCTGAGTGGAATGGAACTCATTCAAACGCCGAACCGCGTGCTTCAGGTCTTCTCTTATCAGCGAGTGCTTCGCGATATCTGGACCGATGGGCGATCTCTGCCGGGCGACGTTGGCGGAGAAAATCCGCAATCGCCGGATCCGCACTGGTATGGATATTCGGTTGGCCGCTGGTCCAGTGACGGTGAGTTTGTCGTTGAGACGGTTGGAGCCGTCGAAACCTGGGGTGACGAGGAAGGACATCCTCATGGACTCGCAGCCCGAGTTGAAGAACGCTATCGGTTGCTCGATCACGATTCCTTGGAGCTTGTCGTTACCGTCGACGACAAGGAGATGTATCAAACTCCGTTCGTCGCTTCCAAACAGGTGTTCAAACGCGCAAGGGAACTTGGCGAGCAGTTATGTGTGCCGTCCGTAGCCTCACAGTATCTCGAACTCATCGCCAGGCCCGCCGCGTCGCCAAGGTAACTCGCGTCCCAAAAAACTGGCGGTTCAGTCGATTTCCGGACAGTCCAGTCCGTGTACTCTGCATCATCGTTCTTGAATGGATACAGGACAACTTTGAGTTTGTCGACAATGTGAACGGCAGGAGGAAGCGCAAATAAAAGCGATTCCCTCGCATCGTCCTGGTTTCACCACTTTATTTTAGGAACACTCCGGCGCACTAAGCGGCGGCCTCAAAAAGAGGAGGCGAGGGAGTTCAAAGCCCCGCTGACCTTCTCTGATGTTATGGCTGCATAACTGGTTAGGAACTAGGCTGATGGCGTCAGCAGCATTTCCCGAAGAGCACGTAGTTGGTGAAGATGTTTAAGACCGCCAGGGGAAAGCGGTTATATGAATTGCGATTTGACGCTGGTAAAAATAGACTGACCTAGAATTTCAGCCCTGTGGTTGATTCTCACGGCGGGTGAATTCATGTTATGCCTCAGTGAAAGATAACGAATGACTGATCGTAGAATGCCGAAGCCAGACATTTATGCTACGTGTCCGGGCGATGGGAATGTCCTCGCGTATTACGCAGGAACTTTTGATTCGGTGTACGTAGTACTTAGCCCATTCATCAAGCCAATCAGCATTCCTATAGATCGATTTTATCCGGCCACATACCCTGATCGTCAGGAGCTCTGTACCGGATGCGAGCCAGTCTCTTGGGAGGTCGTGCGAGAGTCGTCGGGATTACCATCGATCGCAGCGGTCGATGTCGCACTGCGCACTCGAATTCTGGGATTGAAGGCCGAATTCGCCAATAGCGAATATGTAGATCGACTTGAGCTCGCTCTTCAGAAGTTGAGAATCATAGCGCCGAACGAAGGTGAGCATTCAGATTTTCTTCATGACAAAGTACTCGAACTCTTCCAGGCAGTCGGTAATAGCTGGGTATGGGTAGGTGACGAGTTTTGCTCCGAAAGAAAGTTGCATTGGATCGATGATCTGAAGGGAAGCGAAGTGCCAGTAATCGAGGGTCACTGCAACGTCTTCGCCCCGGACAAATCTATTCTTTGGACCGTACATTGGGATAGCCACTTCTCATTTCTTTGCTCAAATGGGTCCACACTTGAAAGAGCGATTGCAGAGTTGAAGCTTGAGGGTTTCTATTGTCAGCCTCAGACGGAGGTTTACTGGAGTGTCCGATGAGGCATAACACGCCGATGAACCCGACGCCGCTGACGCGGTTCCCTCGTCGCTACGCTCCTCGGCGCGGGTTATCGGCAAACCGTTAGGCAGCCATTCCGGAGATATGATCACAAACGCCGATGCGCTTACTCAAGTGCAGTCCGAATGGGCCGGAGTTCGACGGATGCGAGATCGCATGAAGCTTCTATTAATGGCTACGTTCGCAGGCGGTGCTTTTACCGCTCCAGCGCTCTCGACTGTTGTTTACAATCTCCCTCTTCTTTTGGCTTTCGACGTACTCAATCAAGTCCTTATGCAATTACGTGATGAGGGGCAATTTTCCTGTTCACGGAATCAGCTCGGCCCATTGGTTGATGCGTCCAAGACTCCATTGCCTTGGCTCGACTGGCAGGCGGTTCGGGATGGTGTGCGACGGCGAAATGAGGTGGCCCATGATGGCGTCCTCCTGGACAGTACAGTATGTCTTTCTGAAATTTCACGTATCGAGCAACAACTTGTCGCATGGCGTATCATCGCTGCTTAACACTTATGAGGACTCCCCTCGTCAAGAGACAAAAATCTCCTCAGCGCTGAAGAAACGGACCCTTCGCAAATCAGCGAACAAGA
>Ga0184628_10000033_pt1 | contig 64134 bp, 58 predicted proteins | sample PLM4_5_b1_FD_133149 | JGI IMG/M metagenome (GOLD analysis project Ga0184628, IMG submission 133149) | Groundwater sediment microbial communities from an aquifer in East River, Colorado, USA - PLM4_5_b1 | ecosystem: Environmental > Terrestrial > Soil > Riparian zone | place: USA: East River...
AAAATGCAGGCGCCAACGCTGATGGTTTCCGGAATTTATGACAAACAGGTCGGGCCGAACAACGTCCGGGATCTCTACGCGGACCTGGGGTCTAAGGAGAAAGTATTCATCGATCTCGGATGTTCTTCTCACAACGCCATGTGGGAGAAAAACCATCTGCTGCTGTTTAAAGCTTCGCTCGAATGGCTTCTGCAGAGTTCCGTCAATGGACAGAAAGGTCCGGGCGAGCAATTCCTCTGAGGGCGTTCAGAATTCTTCAAATAGGGTTTCGGAGGCCGCACGGGCAACCGGCGGAGCCCGGCTCGGGAGACCCAAACATTCGAGAATCTTCCTTGTCGTATCTGGCGGATGAATGGCCGCGATAATTCTCCTGCGCCCCCACAGCGCTCGCATTTAAGGACGTCAATTTCGAAAACACGATCAAACATTTAGCCACCGGCAACGAACCGGCAACGCTCTTCCAGCCGCTACCCTCAGCGGTTTTCGCGTCCATGGGCAACCGCGTTCGTCACGATCATGTCGCGATTGCTTTCGCAGTCAGCCTCGAATACATCTTTTTTAATCATGATAAACTAAACCCCATGTTTAAGCGTGCATTGCACCTTCCCGTTAATCCTCGCGAAAGCATGTTCCTTTGGGGGCCTCGTCAGACGGGGAAGACGTCGCTCCTGCATGAGACCTATCCGAACTCAATCTGGTACGACCTTTTGAAGACCGATCTGTACGTCCGGCTTCACACGCGGCCCGAACTGTTACGTGAAGAACTCCTGGCTATTGACACTCCGCAGATTGTCGTCATCGACGAGGTGCAGAAAGTTCCGGGGATTCTCAATGAAGTTCACTGGTTGATTGAAAACACGGGGCATCGATTCATTCTTTGTGGCTCCAGCGCACGGAAAGTCCGGCGCGGTCATGCCAATCTGCTTGGCGGCCGCGCAGTTCGCCATGAACTATTCGGATTGGTCTCAAAGGAGGTGGGCCAGGAGTTCAACGTCATTCGTATGGTGAATCGAGGCTATCTTCCGCGCCATTATTTGAGCGGCAATCCGGAGACATTGATCCGCTCATACGTCCAGGATTACTTAAAGGAGGAAATTGCCGCCGAAGGCATGGTTCGCCAACTTCCGGCCTTCGCCAATTTCCTCAATGCGGCATCACTGTCTGACGGTGAACTCGGCAACTTCACGACGATCGCGCGGGATTGCGCGGTTTCCAGTCCGTCGGTCAAAGCGGCATCGAGGTCAACTTCATTGTGGGTGATATGGAAATTGCGATCGAAGCGAAGGGAACCACGCGTCCAAACTCCGATCATCTGCATGGGCTTCGAGAAATTGCGGTCGACCACAAAGTGCGCCGGAGGATTCTCGTCACGATGGAAGATCGGGCCCGGCGAACGGAAGAGGGCATCGATATTCTTCCGGCGAAGACTTTTGCCCATCGATTGTGGGACGGCCAGCTCGTTTAGTCTGAATGCATACAAAGAGAGCAAACGGATTCAATAGCCGGGAAACCGAATGAGATACGTTCATGCTGGAATGCTAAAAGTGGCCAATGAATGGAGACTGCGGCGCTGAAGAACGCGAGTTCCCGCGGTGAAAAGCAACTGCGATTCCAGCCAGATCACGCCAAGTTACGACATTGCCAACGGTAGTAGATGACTTGCGCGCTCTCTTCAAAGGCGAGCAAGTACTTTGAAAAGATGATGTCTCGACCAGGAATATTTCGCGGAAGATGCGCGAAGCCCGCTCGATCCCAGCATTGGATTGGCCCAAAATCGAGGAGTACGAGCGGATGACCTTCGCCGCATTGAGCAATTGGTTTTCGAACACCAGGAGCATTTGAGGAGAGCATTCAATGAGTACCACAACCGATAAGCCGCAACCCGTTGTCGAGCCCGCCGCATTGCGAGCCTGGGCTGAAGGACGGACGATTTACATCGAGTTGCATGACGGATGGATTGTTGGTTTTCCTGCAGACCGTTTCCGCCTGCTCAAAGCTGCCAGTGAAGAACAGCTTGCCAAGGTTCAGCTTGAACTCAATGGATACGCTTTGCGCTGGGAGGATCTGGATGAGGACCTCACGGTTCCGGGAGTTGTTGCTGGTCGATTTCAGTCACCTCTTGCCTGGCCTTGCAACCAATTGCTGGAGACTAACCGCCGAATCGCACAACGGCGAGGTGGTATGGCTTGCGGTGCCCGCGGCCGGATTTGTTATTTATGCACAACGTAGATCAGAGTTTTGCAGCTGCGGCAATAGCGCTGGCCTTCAGAGCCGCTTTCACCGCTGCGGCTTTAGGAGCACCTTGCCCTCCGATCGCCACACCGACGACCTTGTTGCCTTTCAGGAAAACATACATTGAACCCTCTGCCGTCGAGGCGTAAAACGACTTTTCGCCGATTCCGGGTTCTTCGGAGACCTTGGCGCCGTCCTCGTCCATTCGATCCTTCACCAATTTCAACGTCAGTTCCTTCCTGGCTTCTGCGGGAGATGAAAACTCCACGACTGAGACAATGATTGCCGAAGTGCCCGCGCGGTACGCGCAATACGACATTTGACCGCTGGAGTCCTCATCACGAGCTGGTCCGGAAACGGTGCCGGCGAGGGCAGGCTGACCGAGAAGAGCGGTTGCTTCGGCGCGCGACATGAGCGCGCATGGATCCGCAGCCAGAGCAACGGCCGGAAGGGAGAACACGGTGGCAAAAGCGAGAAGAGTGAAATAACGCAAGGGTTCCTCCTTGTTGGAAGATGAATGGCCTGATCAATAATCCAGCGTTCGGGGCGATGTCAGAACGCAGGAATGATATGGAGAATTCTTCACGGCCGGAAGGGAAAACTGTTTCATTTCTTCTATGAAACGCGCCGCGAGCTGACGTGCAGGCAGGACAAGCGGCATCTCTAGAATACCCAGGAAGTAAATGTCGCCGAAGAATCCTTATGTGGGAACTCTGCCGCTGGCTCAAAATCCGCATTCACACGTTGGTCTGTCTTCTTCTGGATAGCTTTCTCGATAATGCTTTGCGTGGTTCCGATTCACTCGCTGGCGAACGGGAGCGTGATGGTAAACTTTGCGCCAACATCAGGGTTGTTTGCTGCGGAAATCTTGCCGCCGTGGCGTTCGATGATGGTGCGACAGATCGAAAGTCCCATTCCCAGTCCTTCCGGCTTGCTGGTGATGAAGGGATCGAAGATCGACTCGATCTTCTCCTCGGCGATCCCAGTGCCGCTGTCCACTACTTCGACCAGCACACTCGATTCATCCCTCGCACGCGAGCGCACGACCAGGCGCCGCGCGCCGAATTCGGCACCGCTCATGGCACTGAAGGCATTGAGCATCAGGTTCAAGATGACCTGCTGTAGCTGTACGCTGTCACCCTTCACCGGGCGGACGTCGAACGACAGGTCCAGGTCGACCGTAACGTTGTGCAGACTCGCATCGCCGTACACGATGCGATCGACGAAGCGGATCACACTGTTGACATCGACGTCGGTCAAGCCCGGCGCCGAGCTGTCGCGCTTGAACATGGCGCGCAACCCGCCAATGACTTCGCCGGCGCGCTCGGTGACCTCGCGGATGCCGGTCAGCGTGATGCGCAGCTTTTGAAGATCGGGCCGTGGCGCGTCGAGCAAACGCACGCCGGCGTGGGAGTTAATTAGAATCGCGGCCAGTGGCTGCCCTAATTCGTGCGTCAGGCTTGCGGTGAGCTCACCGAGTGTGGCAATGCGTGCGAGGTGCTCCAGTTCTGCCCGCTTTTGCGCGGCTGACGCCTCTGCCTGTTTGCGGGCCGTTATATCCATCGAAACGCCGAACAGCTTTGGGCCTGCGCCATCGACAGGCCCCACACAACGACCACGCCCATGAATCCAGCGGACCATGCCATCCGGTTGCTGCACGCGATACTCCATATCGTACGGGCTTCGCGTCTGGATCGCCTGTCTGATCGCCCCTTCGCGCGCGGCGCGATCATCAGGATGCACGTGATCGGAAATGGCCGAAAAATCGAGACACTCGTCCGGCCTGAAGCCAAACAGCGAGCGCCCTCTCTGGGTCATCCACACATCGTTGCCCGAAATATCCCACACCCACATGGCCAGGCTTCCTGCTTCTGCGGCGAGACCCATCAGATTCGCGCTCTCACTCAACGCTTCTTTCGAGCGTCTTTCCTCTTCAATTACAACCGCGAGCAGCATCAGTGGGGTGGCTGTTACCAGGAGGAATAGCTGAAGTGCCAGCGCATTTTCCGTGGGGGTTTGGGCAAGGAACGGGCCGTGCCCGCGCATGGTTCCCCAGATCGCCTCGAACGTCATGATCAACATTGAGAAGCTGATCCCTCCCAGGCCAAAGCGGAGCGCCGCCCAGATGAGCAGAGGAATCTGCGCATATAAGAGAGCGGGTGAGGCGCTGGGACCCGCAGGCGTTTTGTCGAATACGAAGATTCCCAGCGCCACCGTGCACGCACCGACAAAAACCGCTTCGAGCACGCGCCCGGGGGACAGAGCTCTGGGGCGTCTGACGAACAAATGATGCGCACCCAGCAGAAACACCGGCATCAGGACTACTGCCGTCACCGCATTCGAGATTCCCAGGTTGCGCCATTCGATCCAATAGCGAGTTCCGAAACCATAGGAGACCGTAAACGCGGCACCCCAGAAGGCGGTCCCAAAAGGAACGAACACTCCTGCGATGAGAACGAAGACAATCGCGTCACGAAGAGTGATCGCCTTGATGGGAGACTTGATCAGAATGCGAATCCCAGCCGCTGCCGCGACGCATTTCACAGCGTCGAAAGCCTCGCAGGTTAATGCGTACATCGGCGGCCACTGCGCCTGCTGGGTTGCCAGAAAATGAACGCTGGCGGCGGCGAGTACGTAGGCCCACCAGTGCCGAGTGGGAACGAGCAGCAGGATGCAAAGCAGAACCGCGTGCGGGGGAAAAATAAGTGAAACTTTGCTGTCGGGGAAACAAAGGACCCAGGCGATTTGCGTGGCGGCGTAATAACAGACGGCGGTCGCCAGGACGTAGCACACCGTGCGGAGCATTACTCCGGCGGAGCGTCCCTCTCGTCCGGCGTTTCTCGGAACCGCGGGTTCGTGATTCTGCAACTGTTCACGCTGAGCATCAATCAGTTCCGTGCAGTTTCCTCCTGTGCCTCGCCAAAGATATCGCGAGTCGCCAAGACTATAACTCAAAGCTTGAGACTTCGCGACACGCGAACAGCCTTCATATTCTACCGGAAACTCATCACATCCATCCGGACCAAAAGAAATTTTAGTGGGCGCCTGGATTGGGATGCAGGGCTCGAAGATCTACTCGGAACCTGAACCGACACCAATCGCGTTGCTGAGCAGCGCCACTAGTCTCACGACGGCTTCGACGTCGATTCGATGGTGATCTCGTATCCGTCCTGAGTGCTGGCGCTAAATGCCACGATTGTACCTTCAATCGTCGCGTTGCCCAGAATCAGTACAGCAGGGTCACCGAGTCGCAGCGCCGTCTCAAGGTCGCGTACTATCTCCGCTACGCGAAAGCTTTCGAGAATCGTCCCATGAGCTGTCGTGTAGGTTTTCCTGCTGGCTATTTTCCTGAGGCGGATTCCGTTGAACGATCCGTTCATTCCTGAATGATATCGCGGTCGCGTTTGTGAAATCGTCAAACGTGTCAGACATTCTGGAATTCAGAGCTGAATGTGCTGTAGGCCTCCCGAGGATTACGAGATGCCTTCAGATATCGATCAACGACAAAGTCAAATCCGGCTAACAGTTTGCTCCTCAATCCGTTCGCGTTTCGCCGATTGAATTGCTGAGAAGCGAAGGATGCTTTACCGCGAATTTCCGACTCGACCGGCAAGACTCGCGACAACTGCGATCAACTCAGACGGTTCGACTGGCTTGGCAACGTGGAGTTGAAAGCCCGCGATCATGGCGTTGCGGCGGTCCTCCGATCGCGCGAACGCGGAGATGGCGGCAGCCGGAATATTTCCGCCGTGATCGGGGGGTAAGGCCCTGATGGTGCGGATCAGTTCATAGCCGTCGTGTTCCGGCATTCCCAAATCACTAACCACCACGTGTGGGATTTGTCGGCGCATATGCTCCATCGCCTCTTCCATGGATCCGGCAGTGACCGCTTCCGCATTGCAGGATTGCAGGACATGAGAGATAAGAAAGCGGGCATCCGGCTCGTCATCCACCACGAGCACCCGCACTCCGGTGAGATCGATGTCCAGGCAAGGGGCATCTGTTGGCTGAGAGATTTTCTTGGGATGGGTTCCTCGTGTTCCGTCTTCAAAATTTTGTGTGACACTCAGCGGTAGACTGACAATGAAGGTAGAGCCCTGGCCGACACCCAGACTGTCAGCACGCACAGTTCCCCCGTGCATTTCCACAAGTTGCCTGACGATCGACAATCCAATGCCAAGGCCGGCATGGCGCCGGGTACTGGAAGGGTCGGCCTGTCGGAAACGATCGAAGACGTACGGCAGAAATTCCGCGGAAATCCCTTCGCCGGTATCACTGACGACAATCTCCACGTGAGAACTGATACGTTCAAGTGCGATCTCAACCTTGCCGCCTTTAGGAGTAAATTTGACCGCATTGCTCAGCAAATTCCAGACGACCTGTTGAAGCCGGGCCGGGTCTCCCCGAATGGGGCCGACCAGAGGATCCAGGACAGAGGTAAGTCGAACACCTCTTGCTGCTGCTGCGGGCTTGAACGATTCGACAGCGTCTGTGGCTACAGCGGAGAGATCCACATGCTGCACATCCAGGCGCACCTTGCCCGAAACGATGCGAGAGAGATCCAACAGGTCTTCGATCAGCTGACTTTGACCGCGTGCGTTGCGAAGAATAACCTCTATTGCATCGGGAACCTCGTCATTACTGAACTTGCCTGATCGGAGGAGTTGCGCGTAGCCCAGTATTGCATTTAGAGGCGTGCGCAGCTCGTGGCTCAGCGTCGCAAGGAAGTCGTCCTTCAGGGCACTGGCGCGTTCCGCTTCGATGCGGGCGGCGCGCTCGCGTTCCAGGAGCTGGATCCTCTCTTCCTCGAAGCGCTTGCGTTCAGTCACGTCGGTGGTAAAACACTGCGTGTTCTGGAATCGTCCGTTTTCGAAGCGTGCAGAGGAACCGATCAATACATGACGAATCGAGCCGTCCTTGCATCGCAAGCGGGCCGGATAATTGATGAGCTTCTCGGCTCGCGCCAAACGCGAGAGCATGTCATCAACAACAATCGAATCCGCATGGAAATCGGCAATGTGGTGTCCGACATACTCGTCTTTGGCATAGCCAAGCATTTCCAATTCGTGAGGATTTGCCCAAATAATAATCCCATCAGGCCCCACCCAATGAAGGCCAATGGTGGCGTTCTCAACAAACTCGGTCAACCGGCGTTCGTGTTCTTTGAGCGCCGTGATGTCGCGGGCAATCTTGGAAGCGCCTACAATGCGCCCCTCATTGTCGCGGATCGGCGAGATCGTAACGGAGAGTCGAAGAGATCTGCCGTCCTTAGTCACGCGAACCGTTTCAAAATGGTCCACGCGTTCACCTGCCCGCAAACGTGAGAGAATGTGCGGCTCCTCCTCCAGGCGGTCGGGTGGAATAAGAATTGTAATCGGCTGGCCAATTGCTTCATCCGCCGTCCAACCAAAAAGACGCTGGGCGCCGGCATTCCAGGACTGGATGATGCCGTCCAGGTTCTTGCTTATGATTGCATCGTCAGACGAATCAATAATGGCCGCGAGTTGTACTTTCGGGTCAACTTGAAGTGGGAAAGGTGGATCGTGGCCCTCATGGCGTTCGTGCATTCGCGCTTGTTACCTTTAAGAATCGATGCTTTCCAATATAGTGACGCGTTGTACGGCATGCAACCATCGAATACGGACAGTAACGTCTCACTTTGAAATTGATCAACCGTCCGCGCTAATTTGTTTTTTGCAGGTGGTACCGCTCGACCTACGTAGAAAGGAACCTGAAATGCCATATTAATCCCAGAGAGTAGCGGATATTAGTCGAAGGGAGCCATTATGGGTAATTACGCAAATATGACCTTGTCTGAAATCGACGCTGCAATCGCACGAAACTTAATGAAATGGCGCCGATTGACCCGAGCGGCCGCGATAACCGACAGTGTTTCGAATTTGGATGAGAATGAATCCGCGAAATCCCTCGATCCTCACTGGTTTGACCGAGAGGGTCACATTGTGGCACTTGCAGAAACTACTGGAGCTGGAAACGGAACTCGTAAAACGTGGTCACCAACTCGCCGTGCCGCTGATGCGCAGGAAGTTCGAAACAAGCTTGCGGAAACTTTTAAATCAATCGTTCTAAGCAGACTTGCCGTGGGCACCGACTTCTTGTTTTCACTTTTCGTCCACGGATCAAATATGGGTTCATCGTCAAAATTACATCTGGCGCTGGGTGAATCTGAAGAAATCGCAACAAGCTTGTGTGCTCTGGAAACAGTTGGCATCGACGCAAAGATTCAGAAAGATTCGAAGTGAGTCCTGGTGAGGATAGGCGACCCGAGCCTTAACCTTAATTAACTTTGAGGCGTCGGCTAATTCACTCTCGTTGAGATCCACGCATCGCGGAAGGCCTTCTGAGCTGGCGTCAGACTCCTCCCTGGTAAGTTTTCCACCGGAATCACCGACTGTGCTGTTGGATCCTGTTTGACGGTGATGGTCTTCACAACGAGGGCGCCGCCCCGCCGCATCACGCCAACCGAAACGGTTTCTCCCGGCTTTCGTGCGGAGATCGCATTCCATGCAGGCAATGTCGCAGCGACGCCATCAATCGTCTTGATAACGTCACCCGAATCGATCCCCGCCTCATATATGGGCGTGCTGAACGGAACCGGGGATGGTCGTGCGCCTGCGCCACCAACGGCGAGCCCATTTGGCGACTCACTGATCAGAACGTTGCCAATCCAACCCTTCCCGATTGGAGCCATCTGTAGCGAATAACCCGCCAGCTCGAGCAATCGAGCATACTCCGGAGCCTCGCGTCCTTCGACATACTTGTCGAAGAAGTCGTCCGCGAATTTTCGATTGCCAGACAAGACCGCCAGATGATCGCGCAGATCCCTCAGTGTGTATGGCTTCGCAACGATACCGGGAACAGGCCCACCTGGTTTCCCGTGTTGCTGCCACAGCAGTTTCATGTAGTCATCGAGCGAAAGCCTGCCGCCCGACATATCGCGTAACGACAGATCGAGCGCGAGCGCAATTCCAGCGCCGTAAAAATAATAAGAAAGGAACGTCCGATTGTCATCGGTTGCATCGACAAATGTTCCGGCGCCATCCGCGAACGGCGCGAATTCACTCATCTGCACAGGCGAGCGCACAGCGCGGCCCGGACTGTTGATCACCTGGACAGCGGCGCCGACTGGAGGTCCTCCACGTTGACCGCTGAGTCCGGTGCGTGTCAGAAGCAACGGACCGTAGTACTGTGTGAACCCTTCGCCTTCCCACAGGCAGCACGTGACGTTTTCACGCGTAAAGTCAAACGGTTCGATGCCGGTCGCACGGATTCGTTCCATGTTCCAGTTGTGGAAGAACTCGTGCGATATCGTTCCAAGCGCCTGCTGGCGGCCCTGCGGCGTTCGCAGCGACAGTCCGGGCCTGGAGATCGATGTGCTGTTCCGGTGTTCCATGCCATCACCCACGCCCCATGCAACGTAGTCCAGAAGGAAGGTATAGCTGCCCGGTTCGTATGCTGGAAATTCTCCAAAGACCATCATTTGTTCTCGCACAAGGCGTTCGACCATCTTCGCGAGTTCATCGACGTCGGCCTGCGAACCATCAGAATGGACGACGAGACGGAAATTCGCCGGAGACCCGTCACTATTGGGAATCGTGAAGCTGCTGACGAGGAAGTCGGAAAGTTCCGTGGGACTGTCCATGAAGTACTGCAGGTTCGGCGCAGTAAATGTGTTCGAATCGCTGCCGGCATACAACTGGGTGCCAATTTTCCATTTCGACCCTTCCGGTGGAACAAACGTGATTCGCATCGGGTCGTTATCGTGTCCCACACCCCACATGAAGGCTGCGGGCATCTGGAGGTGCGCATGAGTCGAGTCGACACCGAAAAACGTACCGTTGGCATAATCGCCGAAGATTTTGTAGACGACGCGCACCGTTCCATCGTGACCGCTTATTCGCCAGACATCGGCGTCGGGTCTCGTGGTTTCCAGCTTCCTGCCCTTGCCGTCGAACGCTTCGACGAAGAAGACGTTCTTGGCGAATTCCGCTACGGCGTATCGACCCGGTGAAGAGCGGCTCATCCTGGCGTCGAATGCCTGTGAGCCTAGATTCGTCCACTGAACTTCGACTTGCATCCAGTGATGTTCGGCTTCTGGAAAACTTACCAGGTAGGAGATCGGTGACTCAGCAGTGGAGCGCTGCCCTTGAATCCAAATGGGGAAAATCGCAATCACGGAAGCGAATGCCAGCATCGGCAGGAAACGGCGCATAGGTCCTCCTGTGGCACGCAAGTCTATCACCGCGAAGAACGCTCACTCTCCATCGAAATCCCGCTCGCGAATCACGGCCTCTTCCTTAGCTTCCTGACAGGCGGCGGCAAAGGCTAGAATGACGGGATGAGCAAGACCTCAGCAGAAACAGACACAACGGAACGGCGTCGGATCAAGGAACTCGAAGCGATGGTAGCGGAAGTGATACAGGAAACTCCGGACACTACGACGCTGGTTCTATTCACCGGTAACGAGCGACTGGACTACGAGGCAGGACACTTCCTGACTGTGGACCCTCACCAGTTCGAAGGACTCGAGCGGTTCGTATCTTTTCTTGAAGATCTCAAGGGAAAGAAAGAACCCCCGCGCGCATATTCAATGTCGTCGGCTCCGCACGAACGCTACATCGCAATCACTGTGAAGGAAGAGCGATACGTTTCAGGCACGACGAAATATCCGCCGTTGCTGTCTCCTCTGCTGGTCCATCGAACACCACGCGGAACGCGATTGATCATCACGGGCTTCACAGGCCCTTATACGCTCAACGCCAGGATTCTGGCTAAGACAAACCATCTCATTCACGTCTGCGCGGGATCGGGAAGCGTTCCGAATTTCGCCATTATTAAAAGCGCGCTTCTCGTTCACCCCGAGATCCATCACACGCTGATCTATTCCAATCGGGAGTGGGACGACATCATCTTCAGAGCGGAACTCGAAAACATCGCACGGCTCCATCCCGATCAGCTGAAGATCGTACACACGCTCACAAGGGAGGCCGATGCGACATCCCGGGGCACCAATGTCCGTTCGGGACGAGTGGGTCTGCAGCTACTGAAGGAAATCGTTCCGGATTCGCTGGACTGTCACTTCTTTGTGTGCGGTCCCGCGGTTTCGGCATCGGATCGTCTGGCCGCCCGCGAAAAAGGAATAGAACCGCAGCCGCGCTTCCTGGAGTCCGTACTCGCGGATTTGAAAACACTCGGTGTGCCGCGTGATCAGATCACGTATGAATCCTATGGTTAGCTCTTCCAATGAAAGAGACGTCCGGCGATCCATACCATCTGCATCGGTTTGTTGAAGCGCAGGATCCGGTTTACCCGCAGGTGTGTGCCGAATTGAAGCGGGGCTGTAAGACCGGGCATTGGATGTGGTTCATCTTCCCGCAGATTGCCGGGCTTGGAATCAGCGAAATGGCCAGACGATTTGCGCTTTCCTCACTCGCTGAGGCAGAGGCTTACATGCGCCATCCTGTTCTCGGGGCGCGTTTGGAGGAATGTGCGGCGCTTGTGCTAAAGATATCCGGGAAATCCGCTCACGAAATCTTTGGTTCCCCTGACGACATAAAGTTCCGCTCGTCAATGACTTTATTTGCGACCCTATTTGCGCGGGCGGAAATGGGGGAAATGAGGGGTATTGTCTTCAAGGACAGCATCAAGAAGTACTTCAACGGAGAGTACGATCGGCTGACACTGGATCAACTTCGATAGTGCCCTTCATCCGACCCTTTGGGCCACCTTCTCCCGTCGGCAGAAGGGTCGGCTACTCCACGTCTTCGTCGGAATCCTCTGCCTCTTCTTCTTCGTCGTCGAGCCATTCGGGACGAGGCTGAGGGCCAGCCACAATACCGGCGATATCCGGATCTTCGTCACCTTCCCTAGTGGGTGCTGATGCTTTTTTCTCCCGAACTTCCGCGCGACGGCGCTCTTTTTCCTTCTGGCGGTCGATTCGAGCCTTCTCCCGAGCGCGTTTATTCGCGGTGGGACGTGTGCTTTTGGCCATTCAAGCTCCCCCTGATGACGGATCTCCGTGATTTCGGACCGAAATATTGTAACCTGAAATGCCCGAAGTTCAGCGACGGCCCCTTGGAGTTTCCCGAAACTGGGCAACATCCACGGGGGTCAGTTCCAACTGTGCAGTCTTACCTTGAGATGGGCCATCCAAGGTCCCGGCGTCCAGGCCCTTGAGCAGCATCGTCCGGCAGATTCCGGCGGATTCCTGAAAAGAGATTTTCCCGGGCCCGGTAAAGAACGAACCCGAGATCGTAATCGCAAAACTTGCGGTGACTTCGTGGGATTCATCGACGCTGAATTCGAGACGTCGTCCTCCGCCTGGGGTGGATTTGAACCCCAGGTAGTGGATCATCCGGTTGCTGTCCTTCATGCGTCTCCCGAGCGGTAACTGTCCGCCAGTTTCGGCGATGGCCAGACCTTCGGTTTCTTCCCGCGATGTAAGGCATAACCTTCGCGCACGAGTCGCCAGATGGTGCGGTGGTTGGACCACAGAAGCCTGAACCAGTCGCTGCGACTCATCTGTGGGAAATAGATTCCCCGGAACATCAGTCGGGTAAATAAAAGTACGGCACGTTCGCCAAACGGACGGTCGCGGATCTTGTCGATTGCCGCAGCCAATGCGTCGGCTTCGTAGCAGCGCGTCCATGCCTTCCGAACTTCAGCTTCCGCCTGTTCAACCTCAATACCCTTTGGCGAAAACGCCATGCGAAACGGCTTAAAGTCCAGCCAGTGCTTAGGCCGAGTGAGTCGTCCTTCTTTTAATAGACGATCGTACAGTGGAGTTGCCGGATATGGCGTCAATAACCCGAAAACCGGAAGGCCCGGCGGCCAGGTTTCAATGACATCCGTTGTACGCTTCGAAACGCCAGGGGTGTCGCCGTCCATTCCAAAAATAAATGATGTGATGGCATAGATCCCGCGATCGGCGAGGCGCTGCAAAATTCCCGCATACTCCGCCGGCTTGTTGAATCCCTTATTGACGTCTTTCAAGTTATCGCTGTCGATGGATTCCAAACCAATAAAAATCCAGCGTCCGCCGCTGGCATGAATCAAGTCGAGCAGTTCCTCATCTCGAAGAAGATTGATGCTGATCTGAGCAACCCATGGCACGATCGCATCGCGGCGAATAATTTCCCGCATCAGCGATTTGGCTCGCTTCACATTGATGGCGAAGTTATCGTCGATGAAGAAGACTCCAACTTTGCCTTTTTCTTTTTCGGCACGAGCCTTGATCATCAGAAGTTCATCGACCACACTCTGGTCGGTACGGAAGCGTATGGAATCCCCGAAGAATCCGGTAACCGTGCAGAAATCGCAGCCATAGGGACAACCCCGCCCCGACTCCATCGGAACAACGCAAAGACTCTTCCAGGGTAGACCCGCTTTCTGAACTGCATATCTGGCCAATGACGGCATTTTCGCCATCAGGTCAAACTGGGAAAGATCGATGGTGTCCCAGGGAATAGTCGGATAGTCCTGCAGTGTGGGCTTGATCTCCTTACCAGCGAGATCGAGAGGTTTGTAGATTTCCTTCAGCCTTCCGTTTGCCGCATCCTCGACAATCAGCGGCCAGGTGGCATCGGCTTCTCCAAGAGCAATTGCATCGGCATGACGCGGCTCAGTTCCTCGCCCCAGCGGTTCATCGGGAACTTCCGTGACGTGCGGTCCGCCCATTACCACCTTCGCGCCTGCAGCTCGCACGGCATCGGCCATCCTATAGGCCCGTGCAGCCATTCGGGTCATGGCGCCGATTCCAACAAGCTTGATGTCGTTTTCCCTGATGTATTCGCCAAGCTGAATTTCATTCATTGGCTGCGCATTGCCGTCGATGAGAAATACTTTGTGACCTGGAGGCGTCAGCGATTGGAGCAGAAACATCCAAAGATGCGGCATGAAGTTGTGCGTCACGCCATTATCCGGATTGTAGAGAAGAATATTCATTTCTGGCTACCTGACCCTTTCAATCTGAATTCGAGGGAGCTTCTCGCTTGGAGGACCTGCCCCGTATGCCACGGGTTTCATCAGAGAGGGGATCAAGCCAGCCCAGAAAGAAAAATACTTAAGTGGTCTAGCAGCATACGTTACAAACGCCACCAGCGCCATCGTATTCATAGCCCGCAGATATCATCATCGAAGGTCATGATCACAATTGAAATTATTTCGACACGTACTGACGAGTCCACCATGAATGAAGCATGGATGAAGAAAGCTTCCGACGCAGGCGATCCTTATGAAAGTGTGAAAAGACTGGAAATAGGAGCGTTGCCCTTCGGAGTCATAAGGGCAGTCTTTGCATCACTCTGTTTTGCGAATCTCTGTAAGCTGGGTGGAGAGTCTCTCGGTCCTTTAATTCATTCACACCATCAAGTATTCCTGTTCATGGTGTCTTATACGGCGTTCCAAGGGGCGACACATGAAATCCCGCGATCAAAAGGACGATGCTCCAGGCGATGAGGAGCTATTCGAACAAGCCGTGGCGGATGTCAAACAGCTCCATCACAAGCTGGCTGTAACGAAACACGTTCGAACATCTCGCGTTCCGGCGCCACCGGCTTCCCCGGAAGTCACCAGTGAATTCGGAGAAGAACTCCGGTTCCTGCGGCCTGGAATTCAAACTTCCTCTCTCCAAAAGCTACGTCGCGGCCATTTCCCGATCGAAGCAACTCTGGATCTGCACGGCCTCACATCCGCTGAAGCTTCCATTCGACTTCAATCCTTCCTTCAACAGTCACAAGCGGCGGGACGGAGCGCCGTGCGCATCATACACGGCAAGGGTTACGGTTCGGTGGGACGCCAACCCGTGTTGAAAACCAGAGTCCAGCAGCTGTTGCGCGAATTTCCAACAGTTCTCGCATTCTGTTCCGCACGGCAAAAAGACGGCGGGACGGGCGCTGTAGACGTGCTGCTCCGAAAGTCGAAGAGTTCTCGCTGAAACTTCGAATCTTCAGCATCAAAGTTATTTACACCTCGACACCTGCTCGACGATACTCCCACGTCAGGGAGAATCAATATGACCATCGAACGCATTCAGGCAAAGGGCAGCTGCGTCCTAACGGAAACTACAGGCAGGCCGACGTCCTGATCGGGGGATCGAAGATTTCCTCGATCGGCCCGCGGCTGACGGTCTCCGATGTCGACCTGAACCGGGTACGGCGGATGGCGTATGAGTCCCGCGACTACGTAGTGGAAAAATCCGGATTCATTCTGCCGGCACTTTGATTCGGGGAGGCGTTCTCATACCGGAAATATTTCCAAGAACGAGGAGGATTTCCACGAATCTTCCCGCCTTTTGAAAATTCCATCTATCATGCAGGCGGAAAAGCCGTGCATCGAAGACACCGTCCATTAGGCCGATCGAGAGTAGGCAACGACCGAACCCGTTCGATTGAGCATTGAGAGTTTTTGGAAGTGCGCATGCATCATTCTTTCTTTCCTGGATTTCAGTCCAGGACTTCCTGGTACGGAGAATGACGATGAGCGACTATTCGGTTCAAGGCGTAAAGAATCGTCCGGCGTTGGAAGGCGAAGTTCTTGTGATTTACCGCTTTGATAACGGGTCCAAGGGGCTGATTTCGCCGCAGAATCTGGATATCGGAGAATCCAAAAACGTCGAATCCCGCCAGGAAACACCGTCTGCCGAGCCTTCGATCGAAAGTATCGTAGGCATACCGGATGGCGCGGAACTGGTAATGACGGGAATCTCGCCTTCTTTCCAGTCCTCTCATCACATTTCTCCCACCGAAGTGGTGATCTTTCGCCGTGTAACGGAGAATTCGGAAGCTGGGGACGTCCATCGGGAAACCGTGGAGTTCCGAAACGGCGCACGTGTCGCTCTGGAGGACCTGGAAGTGGGCCAGCGGGTTGGAATCCTCGCACTTTCTGCCGCTGAGTCCGTCACGCGAAGAAAGCCACGGAGTTCCCATACTGTGGCGTAAGATCCGGCAGCCGTTCTTCCTGCACTCCTTCTCCGCTCTAGTTCTCTTGATGCCCACCATCTCCCTTTGGAAGAGGGTGTAAGATCTTTCGATCCAGACCTGAAAGGAACAATCTTTTGTCGAAAGTAGTAGGAGTCTCCGGAAGCCTGCGACGAGGCTCGTTCAATACAGCATTGTTGCGAGCCGCAGCAGAACTGATGCCGCCCGGCTCAGAATTGAGAACTGAAACTATTGAAGGCATTCCTCTCTACAACGCCGACGTGGAGAGCACCGACGGCATACCTCAACGCGTCTCGGAGTTAAAAAAGGTGATCGCCGAGTGCGACGGGCTGATTCTTGCCACACCCGAATACAACAATTCCATCCCTGGAGTTTTCAAGAATGCGGTGGATTGGCTGTCGCGTCCACCATCCGACATCAAGGCGGTCTTTGGAGGAAAGCCGGTGGCGATCATGGGCGCCAGTCCAGGAGGCTTCGGAACCGTTCTAAGTCAGAATGCGTGGCTTCCGGTTTTACGGACGCTGGGAACCAGGCCCTGGTTTGGAGGCCGGCTGCTGGTTTCCAGGGCACAAGCGGTTTTCGATGAAAACGGAAAGATAACGGACGAAGCCGTCCGGAAACAGCTGCAGCAGTTTCTAGCTGGCTTTGTCGAGTTCGCTCAAAACTGAAGGCCCGCTACCTTGCGCTATTTGAGGCTCAGAAGTTCGACTTCAAAACACAGCGTCGAATTCGCGGGAATCACTCCAGGTATGGCTCTGGCGCCATAGCCGAGCTGAGGAGGAATGATCAGTTCGCGCTTACCGCCAATTTTCATTCCTGAAACGCCTTCGTCCCAGCCCTTGATCACCTGCCCGGCTCCCAATCCAAAACGGAAAGGACCACGTCCCACGGAACTGTCGAACTGGTTCCCGCGAACGCCATTCACATAGAGCCAGCCTGTGTAATGAACCTCCACTGTCATACCGGCAGACGCCTGGGCGCCAGCGCCTTCCACTTGATCGGTGTATATCAATCCGCTTGCTGTTGTGTTCGCCATTTGTGCAGTGTAGTTGACACTCTCGGCCAATGCCCACAAAATCAATCCTGAAAGCGAAAGTGGCGGAATTGGCAGACGCGCTGGTCTTAGAAGCCAGTGGGGTAACCCGTGAGGGTTCGAGTCCCTCCTTTCGCACTTTCACAATGCCAATACCGAGGAATGCGTAACGAGGATGAAAGTTCAATTGACCGATATCACCGAATGCAAGAAATCGCTCGACTTCGAAGTTCCGCAGGATGTCGTCGATCACGAAATCGGGCACATCGCCCAGGAATTTGCACGCAAGGCCAAAGTGCCGGGATTCCGTCCGGGCAAGGCGCCTGTCGCCGTCATCAAGACCCGCTACAAGGAAGAGATCGTATCGGAAGTGATGCAACACATCCTCCCGAAAAGTTTTTCCGAAGCTGTAAAGGATCGGAATCTGGATCTGGTCGCAGATCCCAGCTTTGAAAACATTGATTACACGATTGGCGCGCCCTTGAAATTCAAAGCCGTCTTTGAGGTGTATCCCCAGTTGAACGTTTCCAACTACACTGGAATTCCCGCACAGGAAGTGACGGTGTCGGTTGAAGAATCTGAAATTGAGACGACTTTGAAAAAATTGCAGGACGACATGTCCGAGCTCACTCCAGTGGAGGAAGACAGAACAATCAAGGAGTCCGACTTTGCCGAAATTTCCTTTCACGGTGTCGTTCAGGGAACTGATGAAGAACCCATTGCGGCCGACAAGGCCGTCGTTGAAATCGGCGGCGCATCCACGCTCAAGGAATTCACCGAAAATCTGCTGGGTGCGAGGCAGAATGATGAAAAGAAATTTTCCGTTACCTATGACCCCAAGTATCCCGAAAAGCGGCTCGCAGGAAAAACCGTCGACTACCAGGTGAAGGTCGAAGCGCTGAAGGAAAAAAAGGTTCCGGAACAGAACGACGAGTTTGCGCAGAGCATTGGAGAGTACAAGTCCATCGAAGAGCTTCGCTCGAAGATCCGGGCCGATATGGAAAAGCACAAGCGCGAACATGCGAATGAAGAGCTGCGCGAAAAACTTCTCCTGTGGCTTGAAGAAAACAACTCGTTCGAAGTGCCGGACGCCCTGGTGGACCGCCAGATTCAAACGCGCATGCAACGCATGGTGCGGGAGCTCTCGCGCCAGGGTGTGAATCCTCAAAGGCTCGACGTGGACTGGGGAAAGATTCGGGAGGACCAGCGCAAGCAATCCGTGCGAGACGTCCGTGGGTCGCTGATCCTTCAATTTGTCGCGGAAAAGGAAAAGCTCGAAGTCCGGGACGAGGAACTCGATGCTGAGATTGAACGGATCGCGACCGACGCCAACAAGCCGGTGGAAAAAATCCGCGAAGTCCTTGGACGGGAGTCTGGTATGGCTCGGCTGCGCGAACAGATTATGAACAAGAAAGTACTGGACTTTTTACAGGAAAGAGCACGAATTCAGCCGACGCTGTCCGCGTAATAGTCTCTATTGACCCGCGGGTGCACTGGCCTAAGAATTACGTGAGACATTTATCTATCACTGCGAGGAATACATGACCCTGATCCCGATGGTTGTTGAACAGACCAACCGAGGCGAACGCGCCTACGATATTTATTCGAGACTGCTGCGAGATAGCATTATCTTCATCGGCACACCGATCGATGACAACGTTTCAAATCTGATCATTGCCCAGCTGCTGTTCCTGGAGGCCGAGGATCCGGATCGTGATATTTCTTTGTACATCAACAGTCCCGGCGGCTCGATCACGGCGGGTCTGGCGATTTACGATACAATGCAGTTCATCAAGAACGACGTGAGCACCATATGCGTGGGACAGGCTGCGAGCATGGCCGCCGTATTGCTGGCTGCCGGTACACCGAAAAAGAGGTTCTCGCTGCCACATTCCAGAATACTGATCCATCAGCCATGGATGGGCGGACTTCAGGGTCAGGCCACCGATATCGACCTTCAGGCGCGGGAGATCCTGCGTCTTCGTGCAAACCTGAATCGAATCCTTGCGTCACATACAGGACAACCGCTGGAGCGAATTGAAAAAGATGTGGAACGCGACTACATCATGACTGCCGCCCAGTCCAAGGATTACGGAATACTCGATGAGGTCATCTCGAAACGAGCATGATGAAGAAAAACACTGACGAAGCTCTACGCTGTTCATTTTGTGACGCCAGCCAGAACGAAGTTAAGAAACTCATCGCGGGGAAATCGGTATTCATCTGCGACAAGTGCGTGGGTGTTTGCCAGGAGATCATCGATGAGGATCAGAACTACGATGTCTCGCCCCGCAGCGTCCATCTGCCAAAACCGCTGGAGATCAAATCATTCCTGGATCAATACGTCGTCGGGCAGGAACGCTCCAAGAAGAAACTGGCAGTTGCGGTTTACAACCACTATAAGCGGATCGAGATGTCCCGGAAGAAATCGGATGTGGAGCTCCAGAAATCCAACATTCTGCTGATTGGACCCACCGGAACCGGCAAAACCCTCCTCGCCCAGACTCTGGCAAGACTATTGAGCGTGCCTTTCGCCATCGTGGACGCCACAACGCTTACCGAAGCCGGCTATGTCGGCGAAGACGTTGAAAACATCATCCTTCGGCTGATTCAGAACGCCAATGGAGACATCGAGCGGGCTCAAACCGGCATCATCTATATAGATGAGATCGACAAGATTGGCCGGAAGGACGAAAACCCCTCCATTACCCGCGACGTTTCCGGGGAAGGCGTTCAGCAGGCACTACTTAAGATGCTGGAGGGAACCATCGCTAATGTTCCCCCACAGGGAGGCCGAAAACATCCTCATCAGGAGTTCACGCAAGTGGACACGACGAACATCCTGTTCATTTGCGGAGGGGCGTTCGTCGGGCTGGACAAGATGATCGAACGGCGCCTGGCGGTTCACAGTTCCATGGGCTTCCAGGGCGAAGTCCGGGCGAAAAACAAGGGACCGCGCTCCGAAACGCTCGAACAGCTGGAACCGGAAGATCTGATCAAATATGGAATGATCCCGGAGTTTGTGGGACGCGTCCCCGTTGTGGCGACACTCCATGACCTCGACCAGAAGGCGCTTGTGGAAATTCTGACCAGGCCGAAGAATGCCCTGGTCAAGCAGTACCAGAAGCTCTTCGACTATGAAAACGTCAAGTTGCGGTTTGATGATGACGCACTCGAAGCAATAGCAGACGGAGCCATCCGCCGTAATGTCGGAGCTCGCGGGCTGCGAATCATTCTCGAAGAATTGATGCTGGATCTGATGTATCAGCTCCCGCAGCAACGCGATCCGAAGGAATTAACAATCACCAAGGAAATGGTGATCAACAAAGAGGCCCATCTGCCATTCGAAAAGGCAGGGTAAGGGAGCAGGGACAGGAAGTCACAGAATGAGTACCAAAGATAAATACGAGCAGACACGGCTCCCGATGGTTCCAATACGCGACGTCGTGATCTTCCCGTTCATGATGGTGCCATTCGTTATTGGCCGCGAATCTTCCGTCAATGCTCTGGAAGCGGCGCTCCGGGGCGACAAACGAATTTTCCTCGCGACGCAGCACGACGCCACCATTGACAATCCCAAGCCCGGTGAAATCTTTCCGATCGGCACTATTGCCACAATCGTTCAGAGTTTGAAGCTCCCCGACGGAAACACCAAGGTTCTGGTCGAAGGCATCGAACGGGCACGAATTCTGCAGATGACTGACGAGGATGGATATATTCACGCCACGCTCCGCCTGTCGCCGTTTCGATCCCAGGTGTTCACGGGTTACGACACGCTTTCGGCCCGGCTGACTCAGCAATTTGAGCAGTACATCAAGCTCACCCAGAATTCCAATGCCGAACAGCTGCTCACCGCGATTCGTGTCGATGAAATCGGGAGGCTCGCCGATATCATCTGCGCCAACATCGTTCTCTCCATCGAAGAAAAGCAGGAGCTGGTTGAGATTTTCAATCCAGTGGAGCGCTGCAAGAAGCTTGTGGATGTACTGGAAGTCGAAATTGAAAAGCTTCAGGTCGATCGTTCGGTCCAGAATCGCGTAAAACGCCAGATGGAGCGTGCGCAAAAAGAGTATTACCTCAACGAAAAGATCAAGGCGATCCAGAAAGAGCTGGGAAAGAAGGACGAGAAATCCGAAATCGATGAGCTTCGCCGGAAGATTGAAGCAGCAGGCATGCCAAAAGACGCCAATCAAAAGGCGATGCAGGAGCTGCGCCGCCTGGAAATGATGCCTCCGATGTCTGCGGAATCTTCGGTGTCGCGCAATTATCTGGATTGGCTGCTTGCCGTGCCGTGGAAGAAGAAGTCCAAGGAAATAAATGATATCGATCTCGCCGAGAAAATTCTGAACGAAGATCATTACGGGCTGGAGAAGGTGAAGGATCGCATTCTGGAATTCCTCGCCGTACGGCAGCTCGTTAAGAAACCAAAGGGATCGATTCTCTGTTTCGCAGGCCCTCCGGGAGTCGGAAAGACCTCGCTGGGCATGTCGATCGCTCGCGCAACCGGACGCAAATTTGTTCGAATCGCCCTGGGCGGAGTACGCGACGAAGCGGAGATACGCGGACACCGCCGCACGTATATCGGCGCGCTTCCTGGCCAGATTATCCAGATGCTGAAGAAGGCGGGCACCGTGAATCCGGTATTCCTGCTCGACGAAGTCGACAAGATGAGCATGGATTTCCGTGGAGACCCGTCCGCGGCTTTGTTGGAAGTACTCGACCCCGAACAGAATACGACGTTCCAGGATCATTACCTGGACGTGGAATACGATCTTTCGCAGGTGATGTTCATCGCGACAGCGAACGTACTGCACCCCATCCCGCAGCCGCTTCAAGACCGCATGGAGGTTCTCCGGCTGCCGGGATATACGGAACAGGAAAAGTCTGTAATCGCCCGCCGGTTCCTGATTCCAAAACAGACCGAAGCGAACGGGTTAAAGCCTGCGAATCTGGAATTCGCAGAAGGAGGCGTTCAATCCGTCATCCGCGACTACACACGCGAAGCCGGAGTTCGGAATCTCGAACGGGAAATATCATCGATCTGCCGCAAAGTCGCGCGGACGGTATTGAAGGATCCGTCTCAGAACCGGGTCACTCTGGGATCCGAAAATATTGCGAGCTACCTGGGCATTGCCAAATACCGTTCAAACCGCCGCGAAGAGCAGAATGAAATCGGTTTTGTCACCGGGCTTGCCTGGACAGAAGTTGGCGGTGAGATTCTGACGACGGAAGCCACGACAATGCCTGGCAAGGGCACACTCACGCTTACGGGAAAACTCGGCGACGTCATGCAGGAGTCCGCGCAGGCGGCATTCAGCTATGTACGTTCGCGAGCGCACAGCTTTGGAATTCCGAAGGATTTCTACCGGAGGCTCGACATTCACATTCATGTTCCGGAAGGCGCCATTCCGAAGGACGGTCCCTCCGCGGGAATCACAATGGCAACGTCGCTGATCAGCGTGCTTACGAAAATTCCAGTGAGAAGCGAAGTGGCCATGACCGGCGAAATCACGCTTCGAGGAAGAGTGCTGCCCATAGGCGGTTTGAAGGAAAAGATGCTCGCGGCACATCGAGCTGGAATCCGGACAATCATCGTCCCGAAAGACAACCAAAAGTACCTCGCAGATATTCCTGAAGATATTCGAGATCAATTCAAGATACACTGCGTGGAGACCATGGACGAAGTCTTGAAGGTCGCTCTCACTAGCCCGCTTGTGCCGCTGCCCGAAGACGGAGAACAAAGCGGCGACTTTCAGCCCCCAATCGGAAATGCCAGAAGTCCGGGAAGCGAATCCGACCTTCAGCAGGATTCGGTGATGCATTGAATCTTTGCTGGTACTCTTGAATGTCCCCTTGGTAGAATGACAACAGCCTTGCGATCCAGATCGTGAGAATCAGCTCCGCCCGATTCGTCAAGAGCGCGAAACAAGCGAATGACTTTCCCAAGGATGTAAAACCTGAAATCGCTTTTTGCGGTCGCTCCAACAGTGGGAAATCCAGTTTATTGAATGCGCTGACGAACTCGCACGGACTGGCTCGAACAAGTTCTTCGCCCGGTCGAACGCAGCTGATCAATTTTTTTCTGGTCGACGGACAGACCTATTATGTCGACCTTCCGGGATATGGATATGCAAAGGTTCCCAAAGGTATTCGGGATACCTGGGGAGAGATGGTAGAAGGCTACCTTCGAAATCGTGAGCCATTAAAGCTTGCGATCATGTTGGTGGATTCCCGAATCCCGCCGACGGACTCCGACCGGACTATGAAGGAATGGTTGGACCACTTCGGCATTCCGAATCTGGTCGTTCTGACGAAGAGCGATAAAATTTCACGAAACGAACTAACAAAGGCGCTCCGAACGTGCGCCGAAACACTACAAACCAAGGAGATCATTGCTTTTTCGGCGATAACGGGCTTTGGTCGGGAGACAGTCCTGAAAAAGATCCGCGACGCCATTGACCACAAACCCACGCAGTGAGCAAGAACCCACCTATGAGCAAAAAATTCGTTGCTTCAGATCGTCCCGAAGGCGGCGTCACGATGGACATCGCACAACTAAAAGAGATGAACATCGCGGCCCTTACACAGGTTGCCAAGGACCTCAATATTCAGGGAGCTTCCGGTATGCGGAAGCAGGAACTGATCTTCAAGATCCTGCAGGCCCAGACCGAAAAGAGCGGCTTCATTTTCAGCGAAGGCGTTCTGGAAACACTACCCGATGGATTCGGATTCCTCCGTGCGCCGGACTACAACTATCTGCCCGGACCGGATGACATCTATGTATCTCCATCGCAGATCCGCAAGTTTGATCTCCGCACCGGCGACACCGTCTCCGGACAGGTGCGGCCGCCAAAAGACGGCGAGCGCTACTTCGCACTGATCAAAGTGGAGGCCGTCAACTTCGAACATCCGGATGAGGCCCGGAACAAAATTTTCTTCGACAACCTCACGCCGCTCTACCCCAATGAGCGACTGAAACTCGAAACCACACGCGAAAACATTTCGGCTCGCGTCCTCGATCTGCTGACGCCTATCGGCAAAGGCCAGCGCGGGCTGATCGTGGCACCGCCCAGGGCCGGCAAGACGATGCTGCTTCAGACCATCGCAAACTCGATCACGGAAAATCATCCAGAGGTCATTCTGATTGTTCTTCTGATCGATGAACGGCCGGAAGAAGTCACAGACATGCAGCGGTCGGTGAATGGCGAAGTGATTTCCTCAACCTTCGACGAGCCCGCATCACGTCACGTACAGGTTGCCGAAATGGTGATCGAAAAGGCCAAACGTCTCGTGGAACACAAACGCGACGTCATTATCCTGCTCGACTCCATCACGCGACTGGCGCGCGCCTACAACACAATCGTGCCCCCATCGGGCAAGGTCCTGTCTGGCGGTGTGGACTCCAACGCGCTGCAGCGACCGAAACGGTTCTTCGGCGCCGCCCGCAACATTGAAGAAGGCGGGAGTCTCACAATCATCGCAACTGCCCTGATCGATACGGGCAGCCGCATGGACGACGTTATCTTTGAGGAGTTCAAGGGTACCGGCAACATGGAAATCAACCTGGATCGCAAGTTGATGGACAAACGCGTTTTCCCTGCCATCGATATCAATCGCTCCGCAACCCGCAAGGAAGAGCTGCTGGTAACAAAGGACGAACTGACGCGAATCTGGATCCTGCGGAAGGTTCTCAATCCGCTATCGACTGTGGAAGCCATGGAATTGCTGATCGAAAAGATGAGCAAATCCAAGACAAACGCCGACTTCCTCTCGTCGATGAGCGGCGGTGCCGGCGGACGATCGTAGTAATAAGACGAAGGGTAACGTACCCTTCATCCGGCTCGAATGGCCGGATGAAGGGTACGTTACCAATGTTTTAGCTTCCTCCAATTCGTTCTCTCCTCAGTTGTTCCCCGCAATCCTCTCCTGTCCCTGCCGCCTCCTCCTGCGCTAGAATACGTCGACCCCCTAAATACACTTTCGGAGAGAACCATGCCGATTCGAAAGACAGTAGCCGTCGCAAATGACCTGGTCGGGGCTGTCGAAACGGCCTCTGCAAAACTGAAGCTGCTCCATGAGACCGAAGTCACTGTGAAACCCACTCCCAACAAGTGGTCGAAGAAGGAGACCCTCGGGCATCTCATGGATTCCGCGTCCAACAACCATCAACGCTTTATCCGCGCACAAATGATGGAAGAGTCCGGAGAGTTTGTATTTCCCGGATACGATCAGGACGAATGGGTGCGACGGCAGGATTACAACTCGAAGCCGTGGATTGAATTGGTTGAGCTATGGAGGCTGTACAACCGGCACGTCGCACACGTGCTTCGAAGCATTGCGGATGAAAAGCTGGAAACAAAATGCCGAATAGGATCCGGCGGACCCGTGACACTGGGGTTCATTGCGGAAGACTATCTGGTGCACATGAAGCATCATCTCGCGCAACTCGGTGTCACGAATGTTTGAACGATACACTGAGCGTGCACGGCGAGTAATCTTCTTCGCCCGCTATGAAGCCAGCCAGTTTGGCAGCACGACGATTGAGACCGAACACCTGTTGCTGGGGCTTCTCCGCGAAGACAAGAACCTGACCAATCGGTTTCTGCGCAATTCCTCGTCAATCGAGAGCATCCGCAAGGAGATCGAAGGACGAGCGACAATTCGAGAGAAGGTGTCGACGTCGATCGATCTGCCGCTGACTAATGAGTGCAAACGAATCCTTGCGTATGCGGCGGAAGAAGCGGAGCGGCTAAATCACCGGCATATCGGCACCGAACATCTGCTGCTTGGAATTCTGCGCGAAGAACAAGGCCTTGCCGCGAAGCTTCTCCGGGATTTGGGCCTTGAGGTTCAGGTCATTCGCGAGGAACTTGCCCGGACAGTAGTCGATCGACGGCAGTCGATCGATGCGCCCCCGCAGGATCAGCCACGAAAGGACGACATGGTCCCTGATCCGGGCATCGCCAAACTCATAGCCAGGGCGATCTGGACTCCCGCGTATGGTGCGGAGGTTGTCGAAAAACAGGACTCTCTGCAAGTGGATATGAACCACGGCGTCTGGCAGATCAGCGGCGGCCCACTGTTTGCGTTCATTCGAAGCATGGACGGCAAAGTCCTTGCAATGGGCCGGAAGGACGAAGGCACCAATGTTTGAACTCTTTACGGATCCAGCCCGGCGCGTCGTCTTCTTCGCACGATTCGAAGCCAGTCAGTTAGGAAGTTCCACGATTGAGTCCGAACACTTTCTGCTTGGACTGATCCGGGAGGATAAACTTCTGCTCAGGAAGCTCCTGCCGGATTCCACACCGGTCGAAACAATCCGCAAACAGATCAACGACCACGTCGAGATCCACGAAAAGATTTCGACATCCATGGAATTGCCGATATCCGAAGAATGCAAACGGATTCTCAGCAATACCGCCGAAGAATCCAAAGGGCTTGGACACCGGCATATCGACACCAGCCATCTATTACTGGGTATCCTGCGCGAAGAAAACTGCTTTGCGACAAAACTCCTGATGGGTTTGGGGCTCCGTATTGATACCGTTCGCGAGGAATTGTCGCGAAGACCAGCAGCGCCGGCACAGATTTTGAGTCACTTCAGTCTACACAATGTCCCTATTCCGGAGACTCCATTACCCGTGGCGGGCGTGGTGCCAGACGCTGATACAGCAAAGCGAATTGCCGAAGCCGCATGGGTTCCACGAGCCTCCGCATCACCCGGTGATCGCGTCGTCGCCCAGAATGCGACTCTGACATTTGGAGTCTGGATTGTCACAGGATCTCATCATGGCAACGACACCAACACCTCGCTGGCAGCCTTTATCCAGAAAGCAGACGGGAAAATTCTTCGGTTGCACCTGGAAACGTTAGACTCATAGCTGCCAGCATGGCACAAACCGCAACTATCTATAATCTCGCCATCGACCTTTCCGATGTCGATCGCGGCGTCTATGAACAACTCGATGTACGAATAGCCCGGCACCCTTCGGAGACCGCCGAATACATGCTGATTCGGGTGCTAGCCTATTGCCTGGAGTTCCAGGATGGAATTCTTCTTACCGAAGGCGTTGCATCGGCGAGCGAACCGGCAATTCTGGTTCGGGATATGACCGGACAAATTACGGCATGGATCGAAGTGGGGTTACCTGACGCCGCCCGGCTGCATCGCGGAAGCAAGCTGGCCGGACGAGCGGCAGTCTATACGCATCGTGGCCGCCAGTTGCTGGCGCAGCTGGCGGGATCGAAGGTTCACAAATCTGACGACGTCCCAATCTACACGCTGGATTCCGAATTCATCGACGAAGTCTCAAAACTGATCGACCGGCGTTCTTCCATAGGGCTTTCGATTACGGAACAACAGATCTATCTGACGATCGGCGGCAGAAACTTCACGTCTTCGATCCAGCAGCATCGGATTTCGTAGCGTTCCAATCAGAGGCCCGTATTTCGTGCATCCCTCTCTTGAAGGGAGAGGGTGCGGAGCATCTATTGATAGGCGTCGGGTGAGGGGTACCGCGTTCGCATTTCCCGCAATTGGAGCCCTCTGTTCGATCCATTCCATTTCTGTCTGATCCGATCCGGGGTCCCAATTCGGGTTTCCCATGTTCGCTTAATTGGGACGTGACGGTGGACTCTTCTCAACGATGTAGATATGACTCTTTTCAATCCCGGGGGTTACGTTGTAATGCACTTTGAGAATCCGGCCGCCGCTATCTTCAATGAATTTGATGACTTCGGCTGGCGGGACACCAAACATATCGGCGATGGGTTCGGAATCCGGCGGAATAACTCTGTTTGCAGGCGTGAGTGAAAGTTCGGGAAGCTGAAAGAGAACAACTCCGCCAGGCTTGAGCAATCGCATGAACTCCTTCAGGTAGCCTTTAGAGTAATGAGGCGACATATGCTGAAGAACGATCAACGTGAAAATGAAATCGAATTCGTCATCGAAAAACTGTCGAAGATCCGGTCGGTCATTGACGTAGTAGATGCATCGATCGGCGTGCCGATTGTAACTTGTTGCCCCCTGTATCATCGGCGGCGAGATATCGACGCCAACGACGGATTCGAAATGCTCGGCAAGAGCCTGAGTGAGGCGCCCGACGCCGCATCCAAAATCCAGAGCTTTTCCGCGCTGAATATCAGGTTTTGCCGCAAGAGCGGCGCCGAACCAGGCGTCAACGTCGCGACGGCCAAGGTCGAAGAATTCTTCAACGCCCCACTTTCCGCCTTTTTTCTCTTCAATTGTCAGTATCGCCCATAACGGATCCTGTTTGCCGAACTCGGTCCAGTGCTTCTTCAATGTTGATAGGTGCATCGTTTAGATTCCTTCGTTTCTTTTCAAACCCTCACTTCAGAGTTTTCCAATGGATTGATCTGAATCAGATCGCCCCGCGCCTGCTGGTTGTTGCGTCCCTGCCATTGTGAGAGCTGAATAAACTCTTTTCGTGCGGAAGGCGCAGCATTGAAAGACTCACGGAACGTCTCGACATCCACGCCAACAGGCATCTCCAGCTCGCGTACATCCAAACCCCACATGTCTTTTGCCACGTGCTTCTGGTCGAGGGTATAGAACTGGTCGCAGGGGATGAAACACATGCTCCGAGAGGTGGGCCACCGAACGTTGTCCTCAAAGATGTTCCCCAGTCGCCATTTCTCCTTGTCGGCCCTCCGTTCCTGCGTGAGGCACTTGTACACATAACCCTGAGGGTCGATGGTGACGTGAGCCATTCCCCCATTGCAGGTGAGCGCCTTTGGTCCGGCGACGTTCAGATCGCGAACATCCTCGAACGGCGAGACATGCACCTTGAATCCATTTTTCGTCAGCGTTTCGCGTGCAGCGCTAATGTCGTATCCGGGAAAATCAACCATGTTGACGGATAGCGGGTAATGCTTCGCAATTCTTGCGCATTTCTCCACGAACTCCTCAATCGTATCGAGACTCGAGTGGTGGTATGACGCCGTCCAGGAAACGCAATTCCGAATCGTCTTTTCGCAATATAACTTGTATCGCTGTCCTCCCATGTTCGACGTAATCGCCCAGCCATGCGAACGCGACAACTCGTGGATCATGCCGTGAAACTCGGGAAAGATTGTGGGCTCGCCGCCGACAAAATCAAGAATTGCCGATGTCGGAATGTGTTTCCGGACTGCATCCACCCACGCCTTCGCCGGTCTGTCGAGACTACGCGAGCGGTTCGACTGGGCCATGGTTACCCAGCAGTAGGAACATGAAGTCTTCTCATTCGCGTGAAAGTCGCAGAACCATGAGATATTGATCATTACCGACGTCAGCTGCATATTTGCTCCTGTGATTGGACTAGACAAACTCCAGACGATTCCATTCGCCGTTTTCGTATTGCACTTCGATCGGACCATCCGCACTGCGAACCTTCCGGGGAAATCGATTCCCGGAGACACCGGACGAAAACAGAAACTGGCCATCGGGCATGTGAAAGGAGAGCCGGGCGTTGTTGGTGTCCGCCACTATCAGCCAGGGATCGGAAAACGTAATCGAACATGGACAGAAAAACTGTCCGGAACCGGTGCCGAATCCACCGAATTCAAATTGGTATTTCCATGATGGAAGTTCGAAGACTTGTACGCGGTGGTTCCAGCTGTCGACGATGTACGCCAACGATCCCAGGACCTGAATGCTTCGAGGGTAGTGAAAGTCTCCGGGCCTGGAGCCTTTCCTGCCGTATGATATCGTGCTGCCATCGGGTTGCTGCACGAGAATGCGATGGCTGGTCTCATCCACAAGGATGAGTGACCGGTCATCCGTTTGATGCCAGTCCGCTATCTTCCCAAATTCCATAAACGGTTTCCATTCCCAGTACTGTCCGCTCCCATGAATACGTGCTCTGGACCATGTCACGTGCCTTCACGGATAACTTCGAAGTTTTCTCCGGATGATCCAGGGCCCACTGCATCGTCTGTGCAACGGTCTTTGCGGAATCGGATTTCAGCGTAATGGCGTTCTCGCCATCCCGCAGATAGTCCTGAACTCCTGGGCAATTCCGGGCCAGTACTGGCACTCCAAGCGCCATCGCTTCCAGAATGGCCATTCCCTGCCCTTCGTCGCTGGAGAGCGAAACGAAGAGGTCCCAATTCCTCTCATGCTGGTACACGTTACGAACCTGCCCGCCAAGCCAGACACTATCCGACAGACGTTGTGATTGAATCAGCTTTTCAATTTCCCGAACGTACGCGTTATCGGCGGTCGGCCCGAGAAGTTCCAATCGAAGATGCGGCCGTTTTCGCTGCAGAAGATCAAATGCCTGCACGAGATCCAGTTGGCCTTTGCGAGGCTCGATCCTTCCGACGAATCCGATGCGCCCGCTTCTGCGGCGAATGGAGGGAACCGACTCGAGTGCTTCCGGTGCAACTCCCCACGGAAGTGAAACAATCCTGCTCTTTTCCACGCCCGCATCGATCAGAATACGGCGATATGAGGCTGCGTTCGCGATGATGAGATCGGAACGATTGAAGCCCCAGAGATCCATCGTGTTCATCCATTCTGGACGTCCGTCGCCCCAGCTGTGGAGCTGGCTGATCAGTCTGAAGCTTCCCGGATTCGCGTCTCGCACGGTGGCCGCAGCGCAGGCGGGAACTCCGGAATGGCAGTGGACCACGTCGGGCCGGATCTCCGAAATGCATTCGGCAAGCTGGTTGACGCTCTTCCAATACACCGCCGAATCGCGATCGAAGAAATCGATGCGCCGGTGTGCAACTCCGTTGTCCGAGAGCCGGCGGCGGTAAAAGGGCCAGTTCGAAAGCCCCTTCGAAGTTCCGCTGGTCACAATCGTCACATCGTGACGAGCACTCTGCGAGATACACAGATCCGTCAGAACTTTTCCGGCACCGCTCCAAAGAAAAGGAATGACGTGTATGACTTTCATGAAACGCTCCTCAGGCTCCGACCTGCGAGGTCGCTGAACCTTCCTTTTTCGAATAAAGTTTTGTAGTCGCGTAGCCTTCGGGTTTGATTTCCCGAAACTGCTTTCCGGCCTGGTACTCATACACTTTTGCGCTGCTGTGACGGGCTATCCGCACGACATTGTCAAAGCTCATGCCGTTCTGAAACGAGTTCAGGTAAATCGCAAGATCGTAAGATTCTTTCAGCTGGTTCTTCAGCCGGCCCAGGCCGCTGATACGCATCAAGCCCAGCGTGGGGTAGTGGAAGACGCTGTCCACATTGGGATCCGTCACCAGGACGCCGGAGGACGCGAGCACGTCCAGAGTTGATCCGTCCGGCAGAAGTTCGCGAAGGTGTTCGTACGGATCCATGCGGCCGCATCGGATGAACAGGACGCGAAGACCCTGCCGGTCCTCGTATAGGGTCTTGAATTCCTCGTTACTGATCGAGCCGTCCCGGTAATCGGTTGCCAGAATGCGAAACACTTCTTCGCGGTCCGCTTTCGGAAATTCGGGAGTTTCCATGAAGACCTGCTCTTTCGCTCCGAAATGGCTGGCATCGGTTACATCGTCGACCAGGATCTTCGTATTGGCCATCGCCCAGTCTCCAAGCTCGGTTCCCGGATAAGGTACGAGCTGATTGAAGTAGGCATAGTCCAGCCCCACGTCATCCTTGAATTTGATGCTCTTCTTGACCTTTTCTAGAGTGTCGCCGGGCAGGCCCACGATGAAGTGTCCACCAACGGTGATGCCTGCATCTTTCAACAGGCGAATACCTCGATAGAGATCGTCAATTGTTTCGCCTTTCTTGATCGCCGCAAGAACATCGTCATCGGCGGATTCAATTCCGATCGCCACGCCCTTGCAACCGGCGCGTTTCATCAGCCCGGCCAGTTCGGCATCCAGGCGATCCGCGCGTATGCCGTTGTTGGCGTACCAGCCGACACCAAGGTCCGCGCGAATCAAAGCTTCGCAAACTGCCTTGGCGTGCTCAACGTGAAGCGTGAGGTTATCGTCCAGGAATTCAAAATCGCGAAAGACGTATTCCTTTCGCGCGAATCGCAGTTCATCGATGGTTCCTTCAGGCGAACGGCGGCGGAATTTCCGTCCATTGATCTTTGGCACACTGCAGAAGGTGCAGTAGTACGGACAGCCGCGGCTGTGCACCATCAGGTAGGGAAACAGACTCCGGTCGATTCGTTCCCACGTTCGATACGTTGGATAGGGCAAGGTGTCGAGATCGAAGATGAACTCTGTCTTGTTCACGTGCCATGCGGCATTGTCGTAGTGGATCAGTCCGGGGACCTGTTGTACGTCCTTGCCTTCAACCAGGTCCGGTATGGCTCGCTCTCCTTCACCAGTCAATCCGAACTCGTAGACATCCTGTGTGGCCATATAGCCGGCCCCGGTTACTCCGATGTGAGCGCCGCCGACCATGGTGCGGGCATGTGGCCATGCGGCGCGAATGGCCCGCATGGTTCTTTCTGCGGAGCTGACCAGTGCAGTTTTCACGGAGGCGCCGACCCAGTCCGGCTTGAACTGTTTTGCATACGCCGCGACTTCGTCGTTGGTGAAGTCATAGTTGTTCATGTCGAGAACTTTGACTTCGTGGTCTCGAGCCAGAAGAGCGCTAGACAGGTACGCTAAGCCCGCATTGTGCGTCACGTACCTCTGTGCGCCCGCTGGATCGATAAGCAGAACTTTCATTCAGGACCTCCGTGTAAATACCAAGCAGACCTTGCATGTAGGCTTCCGGCGAGAATCGATCCTTTGCAGCTTCCCGCGCCCGCGCGCCCATCTCCGCTCGCAATATGTCGTTTGTCATCAGTTGATCGATCCGGTGTGCATACTCTGCAGTGTCGCCATGTGGAACCGCAAAACCCGTGCGTTCGTGTTCGAGCCACTGACGAACACCGCCGCAATCGAATGCCACAACGGGCTTTCCCTGTGCCATCGCTTCGATACCGACCAGGCCAAAAGGCTCAGGCCACACTGAACTGAACGCGACGATCTTTGCTCGGGCATAGGCCTGCCGCAGCTTGTCGCCAACAAGCCATCCATCAACTTCGATCTCGATACCAGCCTCAGCAGCACGGCGCATCACCTTCTCCTGAAAATCACTTTGGCCCAGAGCGCCATCCTTCCCGACAACCAGCAGTTTTGTCCCAGTCTTCGTGAGCTTCAGGCTGTCGATAAGTTCGAGAAGTCCCTTCTCCGGCGTCAGTCGGCCCACATACAGGACAATGTTTTCTTCAATGACATCGGCGGGCTTGTAGTTCAGACGGGTGAAATTCGGAAGAACGGTGATCTTGTCGTTCGGGAATCCGTTGGCGATGAGCACTTCCTGTACATAAGAAGAAATTGCCAGCAGACGCGAAAAACGCTTCTTCATGAAACTGTTTTCCGCCCTCACTCGAACCGCCTTGAACGATTTCTCGTAACCGCATAAATCGCGGCAGGCATCACCCAGCGGATGGGTACAGATGGATCCATCCGGCAAGCGCTTCAAATGGTTCTCGCATTGATTCTCGTAGCTGTGGATGGTGCGGACAATGGGCGACTTGACATCGACGTCGCCCAGGACTTCTATGCAGGGAAAGTTGTGGACGTGAATGAGGTCGGGCGCTTCGATATTCAGAATGTCCTGAAGGTAGCGCTTCGCATCCAGGTACTGCTCGGTTCGGCGCATCCCGGTGTAGGTGTAACGATCGGTGAATGGAAGTACGAGCTCCGGAATGTAGTATCGATTTATTCGGCTCGGCCAGAATTCCGGATTCTTCGACCGCCGGTCGTCGCGAGCGATGACCATCGACACGTCATGGCCACGTGCAATCAGTTCTGTCGACGTATCAAAGAGGAGCCGTTCGGCGCCCCCGTGAACGGTCGAAAATGTATTCATGAAAAGAATCTTCACGCGGTTACTCCCTGGGTTCGCAGAACGTGATCACGATGAGCAGCAAGTTCAGATTCCGTAATAGAACGGATGGAATGACGCCAGAGGTCAAACTCCCAGATGTGTTGACCTGTTTCGACAGCAATTTCAAGCAGGTCGATGGTTTTCCCCGCCGCGCCCGCATGACACACGATCACGTTGTCGTACTTCAGTTCGAGCCGTCTCTTCAGTTCATCTGGAAAAGCAACCCAGTTGAAGATTCCAGGTTCGGGAAGAAGAAAACGCTGCTCGATCCCGCTGTGCCGCTGTGGCGCGTTCGGTGGCAACACACAGTCGAAATCGCGAAGTTGGGCGAACAACCCGGAGGCCTCGGACCAGCACTCCGGTCCGGCTGCCCATATAACCAGGGTCCGGAAGGATGAAGCGTTTCGTATTGATGCCGCCAACTTTGGAATCATCCGGGCCGCGTTTCGATGGGGGGCTGCACATTCGGAGGCCATCAGCGCAAAGTTGCGCTGAGCAAGGTTCTTGCGCTGTGGGCCGACACGATGCAGCAACTCACTCAGCGGCTCCCGTTCGGACCACATCTCGCGTGCAGACCCGACAAACTGATCCACCGTGGATTCGTAGGAGAGGAACTGCGGATAATGGATCGCCTGGCACTCGCGCTGAACTTTTTCCGACGGTGCACCGACGGCCAGAAAAGGAGTGCCGGTCAGGATGCTCAGAATGGCGCCGTGAAAACGCGTGGTCACAAACGCATCGACGGTCTCGAATGATCGGATGAACTTATTGATAGCTCCGGGATTCTTCAGATCGAAATGGGTATAGGAGTGAGCCCCTCTCCAGGATTCTGCTAACCACGCATCCGCACGTTTATCGAACGAGAAGAAGTGGAGTCGGAAATCTTTCTCAAGAATTCTCAAAGCCTGCTGAAACCGGTCTTCAAAGCCGACGAACTCGGGATGCAGCAGCCCCATACCCGGTTGCGATGCGACGACACCGAGGACAGGCTTCCCCGGCCTTCCTTTGGAACTGACGGCCTTTGAATAGATCGACTTTGTGTAAAACAGGTCCGCGCACTCCAGCACCGACGAATGGACCCCTGCATCGCGCAGCATGCGCGCCGAATAGCTGTCCCGCACGGTGCGCAGGTCCATGCCGTTCAGTACGGACAAATAGGGTGCAAGGGACTCTGGCTGAATCGGACCCTGCGCACCCACGCCAAGCATCAGACTTTTCTTGCCGAGCCATTGAGCGATAGCTGGGTACCTCAGATAGTGCTTCAGGCTTTCGGAACCATCCGCGGAGACCCACTGGTACAGCAAACCTCCGCCGGCAAGAATTGTTGCGTCATAGGAATGAAGCCGAAGTTCGGATTCATCGATCTGCGACAGAAAATCCAGTTTGCATCCCGCCATTCGGGACTGCAGGACATCGACATAGCAGTCGTCTCCAAAATTTCCATAACCGTAGGCGCCGGCAGCTAGTACTTTCACCGGTGCCTCGTAGCGCAATCCAAAAACCAAAAGCGCAGCAGTGCAAATACGGCAGCTAAGCACTTGTCGTCATGGAGTTTGCGATCCAGACATCGTGTAGACAGGCATCGTCGTCGGCAGGACGAAAGGTCAACAACTTGACGTTTCTGTCAATTGTTGGCGATTTGCCGCGGCTCGGCGGATGGTAAGTTCGTGATGGAATAACGATTCGTTGATGGTAGACCGATTGCTAAAGTCGATAGCTCATGGACCTGAGCATCATCATCCCCACGTTTAACCGTAACAGCCAGCTTGCCGAATGTCTCCAGTCACTCGAACACAATGACGCCGAGTTCATCATCGTTGACGACGGATCGCCAAATCCCGTACAGGTGACTTCCAACGTCCGGCTCCTTCGTCATGAAAGTCATCGAGGACGAGCAGCGGCCGTAAATACAGGACTCCGGGCAGCAAGTCACAACCTGACGCTGATCATCGATGACGACGTATATGCGGCTCCCGATATGGTGGCCAGGCTTGCCGATGAGTTTGCGGTCTGGAACAACCCGAAACTGGCGCTGGTCGGCCGGATTGTGTGTGATCCGGAAATCAAGATGACATTGACCATGCGATGGCTTGAAGAGCTTGGTCCCTATCGGGACATCTCATCGAAACGATCTGGAATACTTTCAAACCTCACCACGGCCAATACCATGATGTGGCGGCCGTTCGTGCTTCAGTATGGCGGGTTCGACGAGAACTTTACGCCGTATGGCCTTGCCGATGTCGAACTCGGACTGCGACTGAAACAAAACGGTCTTGAAGTTCGCCTGCTCGCGACTGCGATTGGATTTCACCACAGGACGGTGAATGTGCGAGACCTTGTAAAACGCGAACTGCAGGAAGGTCTGTCGGCTGTCTACGTCCACTCGAAATTTCCGGATTATCTCCCTCAGATCGACGACGCGCCGGGACTGATACAAAACGCGGCCAACGAGAAAGATGCCATATCCGCTGTTGAAGAAATTGCGTTTCTGGAGCAGGCCGATTCCAGCAGATTGCCATCCGGCGTGTCGGATCTTTTCATGTTGATTCACCGTCACTACTTTCTGACCGGAATCCTCAACGGCCTCTGCGCGCGTGAAACCGATCGCTCATCCAATGGAAGCGCCGCGACACTCCGCCTTTTCAACCATGCATCGCATCTGGAATCGACGGAAGAATTCAGCGAAGCTCGCAGGTTGTTCCGCCTGGTGCGCAGCCGCCCAAACTCCGATTTCTGGGCCGACGCAGAGTACCACCTCGGCATGATTGAATCCGAATATGGCGACCACCCGTCTGCGCGCCGCCATTTCATGAACTGTATCGCGCTGGATCCCCAGCACAAGAGAGTGCGTGAGAAATTCAAGCGGCCCGACGTCTTTCAGGAAATCGAAGCGAATGTATTCGAGCGGATTGAGACACTGCCAAAATGCAGAATCCTGTTTGCGTTGTTCGGAGAACTGGACGACGTGCTCTGTGCCTTCCCTGTTGTGGCAGGACTTCGAGAAAAGTATCGAACTGCTGAAATTGTGTGGCTGACTTCCGCCAGTCACGCTTCCCTTGCACGGGCGAGTTTTGCCGACGACGTATGCGAGTTCGAACCCCTGGGCGCCATTCCGTGGGACTGGGTCGCACTCGAAGAGTTTACCCATATCTTCCATCCTGAGGTCGCAGCCAACATGGAAGAATGGAAAACGAGTCCGCTCCACCCCATAGATTTCATGGCGCAGAAATGCGGTGTAACGCTGGATACACGGAAACCATGGCTGGAACCCGGCCCTGCGGCTCTGCTTGAAGCAGAGTCCTTCTTAACTCAGTTCGGACTGAGCCGGAAAGGTTTCCTCACGATCTATTACGCAGGGGAGACGCGGCGGCGCTGGCCGTGTCACAACCTGCACAAGCTGGCGACGGCAATCGGACTGCCCCTTGTCGTCATCGGCGAAGCCGATGAAGTCGCAATTGCCGGGACGATCCCCTGCTTTGGGCAGGCCCCCCGTGTCGTGGCCGCGTTGATTCGCTGGAGTGCGTACTACATGGGTCCGGACTATGGAGTGTCATGGATCGCCTCAACGAGCGGTACGCCGATGAGCATCTTCATCGACTCCAGAAAGAGCCCTCGGGTTCATGCCAGCTTTGTCGAAATCCTCACCCGGGAAAAAGAAGACGTTACGGAGTGGAATTCTCGCACGAGCGAGGAGTCGGTCATCGAACACATTGCATCGAAGGTTCAAACGGTGAACGCTTCTTCGAATCGAGGAAATTCCTCAGGCCTTCCGCTGCGGTAATCTGATTCTATCCATGTGCATTCTTTGCGGATTTGGCGAAGATTTGTACTTAATCGGTACCCCCATCCGGCCACCCCATGACTTGACGGGCACCCTCTCCCTTCAGGATGGATCGGCCGGAATCATTCCCTCCCTAGCAGAGCAAGCCCCCAGGCCATGGCTTCGTTCACTCCCTCACTATCCCGCTTCAGGACAGCCTCTTTCGCAACGAGGTCCAGAAAACCTTCCAGACAGCTGCTGTCCACAGTCTGTCGGCTGAGAACGCGTTGAAGGTGGTTCAGGGCTTCCATCGTCACCGGCTGAATCCGGTGACTGGCTTCCAGTATGGATTCGGCGTTCAACGGCTGTTTGCAGCTCTGATGGAGTGCATCCGTCAATGAAAGCATTTCCGCCCCTTCCGTGAGGATCCCGCCTTCTGTTGCGTTGATGAATCGTACGTGGCGCTCAGATTTCATTCGCCTTACAAAGAAATCCCGGTAAGCGACAAGATTCTCCGTGGTTGGAGTATCGCGGTTCCAGATGTCCTTTGCGAAGATTTCTGTCGAGGTGGCCGAGGCTATCGACAGGTCTCCGAAAATCGTATGGCTCGCGTAATGCTGATTCCAGCTGAATGCGAAGTCCTGACCCGTGAAGATCACGGGATTTGCTCCGGCGTGGCATGCGAAATCCAAAGCGGCCGTGGCAACCGATCCCCAGGCATCCAGCCTGGTGCGGAGAAAGCCGAACCTGGCAAGAAGTGGATCCGGGAAAAGGCCGAGACCGAAAAGAAATCGGCGTGTTGCGCCTTCCAGCGCAGTGAAATGAACTCCTTGCTCCGCAATCAGGAAGGTCTCTTTCGGCATCACCCCCTCGACATGCTTCGCATTGATTTCCTGCGGATCGGCGATGATCACGGCGTGGGGGGTAATGCCCATTTCCAGCAAAGGCTGGAGTGCCGTGTCGACGGCGAGAAGGATGCAGCGGCTTTCGATTCCCTGTAGGTCTCGAACGTTCCGGTCGAGCGAAGGTCCGGCCGACACGATCACCAGGGGCATTCCTTTGAACCTTCCGAATAGACGCCCGACATCGGCATCTCCCTGATATTGGAAATTCCGAACGACATTCTCGAAATACATCCGGCCATTCTGGAAGTGCGTCAATAGATTTGCGGCACGGTCACGAAGCTGAGTTCGGAAGGTCTTCTTCAGTTCTTCCAGCAGCGGCTTGTGGAGTTGCACAGCTGCCGGCCATTCCACCCACAAGATCCTGTCGGTTTCCTGACATGCGAAAGGGGGGTTATGACTAAAGAACCGACACACCGCACTACCGGAAACGAACTGAAATCGGGGATCCCTCCAGACAGGGTCCTCTCGAAAACTGCTCCGCGAAAGGTTCAGCAATTCATCGTCAGGCTCAAAAACCAGGATGCGTGCCGATGGTTGGCATCGGGTCCGGAGGGCCTCGGAACCATAGCCAAGACCCCAACCGAATTGGAAGATGATGTCGGTTTCTTCCAGATTCATGCTATTGAAAAATCTGGAGCTCTCGCGAATTGGATCGTATGGACTGTGGTACGAAATCCCATCAACGATCAGGGAAGGAGACCCGGACCGGCTGGGGGGCATTTCGATATGGCGAGACATCACACCGGCTGTAGTGCACGCGAACTGCCGCTCCGAAAGGCTTTCAATTTCCCACCTCAAAACCGATTCCAGAACACCGGTACAAAACATGGCAACCAACATGCGTTACCTATACCGAAAGAGGAGGAATCAGGACATGCTTAGCCAATCGGTTGACACAACAACACAGAAACCCAAAATGTTTATGGATATTCCAACGGCCGCCAGTCTGGCAGGCTTCTCCTTGCGGCATTTCCGCAGAATCATCGAAGAAGATGCCATCCCGATCGTTCAGATCGGTCGGAAATTCTTCATACTCGGACGCGATTTCGCAGCGTGGGAGTCCAGCAAGAAGACGCGGAAAAACTAGGGCCGGAAGAATTTGGCATTTGTCATATGCCAATACTCATAGTGTCATTTAGGGAACTTCCGAAAAGCCACTTCCTCAAATGACAAATTCCCCCTCTTCAAAGAAATTGGGGGACGGAGACCGAATCCCAAATCGGAATTCGATTTCCATCCCCCAATTCAGGAAGCGAAACCGGAATTACTTCTTTGCGCCGAGGATCGAATCCTTGGCAGCTTTAGCCACGCGGAACTTGAGAACCGTCTTTGCGGGGATCTTGATTTCAGCGCCGGTCGCCGGGTTCCTGCCGAGACGTGCTTTTCGTTTCTGCTTCACGAGTTTCCCAAGTCCGGGCATTGCGAATTCACCTTTCTTCGCCTCGCGATATGCGAGTTCGGTGAGATCCGTCAAGAATTCCTTAACCTGCTTCTTGCTCAGGCCGGACTTTGTCGCCATTTCGGTAATAATCTGAGTCTGGGTCATTTTTGCCATTCATTCCTCCTTACTTATTCAAACCGCCAATAAAGCCGCACTGCGGGCCACCAATAATTAAAGGCTACGGGGGCTGATGTCAACCGCTAAGCGCGTTTAAATGCTTTTTCGATCTCCCTCAGGTCGTACCGTAAAATGATTGGCCGCCCGTGAGGGCAGACCGTCGGCACGTCCGTTTTCATTAATTCGTCCACGAGCCAGCGCATCTTCGTTTCTTCCAGCGGTGTATTGATCTTGATTGCCGCATGGCATGAAACAGAAGCCGCGATCCTTCTTTTCAACGCATCAATGTTCATCACCTGCGTTTCGCGCTCAAGTCCATCGAGCAATTCGACAAGTAGCTTCTCCACCACATTCGGCTTCAAGATGCCTGGAGCTGTCTTGATCGCAATGGTTCGAGGGCCGAAAGGCTCCACTTCGAATCCATTCCTCGCCAGCTCCGGAATGATATTGTCCAGTATCACCAGCTGGCGCGCCGGCAGTTCCACAACGATCGGCAACAGAAGCCGCTGCACTTCCAGATTTCCGGCAAGATTCTGCCGAAGGTACGCCTCAAACAGAACTCGTTCGTGCGCAACGTGCTGGTCGATGAGAATCACTCCGGTGGAATCGGTCGCAATGATGAAACTGTCTCGTAGCTGTCCCAATGGATGTACTTCACGCATCACACGTCCGAAATCCGCGTAGGCAGTATCTGCCGCTGGAGCCGGCGCACTGCTGTATGCCAGATGCAGCGGACGCTCGTAGCCCTGCAGGCTCTCCGGAGGCGCCTGCAAGGCAAATGGAGCATTCTTAAGTGGATTCTCCTCAGACCACGATTCGGGCACACGAGGTTGCGGCTCTGGAGCGCGAAAAGGCGAGTCCGGCGTAGAAGATGCTTCCATGGCAACAATTGTCTTGTCGCTGGTCAGGCCGGAAAGAATGGAATCCCGGATCGCATCGTGAATGAAGCCCTGGTGCTTGAACCGGATCTCCGTCTTCGCAGGATGCACATTAACGTCGACATCCTCGAAAGGAATCGTAATGAACAGTATCGTCACCGGAAACGTTCCCGAAGGCAGCACACTGCGGTAGGCCTCGCTGATTGCATGAAGAAGAATTTTATCGCGCACGAGCCGGCCATTCACAAAGAAGAACATCGAATTCCGGTTGTACTTTTGAAGGTGTGGCCGCGACGTGAACAGATGGATCTTTAGTCCAGATCGTCCGTAATCCTTACGGTACTCCACGAGCTCTCCCAGCAGATCTCCACCAAAGATCTGAAAAACGCGTTCGCGAAAGTCTTCAACCGGTGGAGCCGACAAAACCTCAAATGCGCCGCTCTTCAGCGAGAAATGAATTTTTGGAAACGCCAGGGCATAGTGTGTGCAGTATGTCGTTATCTGGCTCAACTCGTAGGATTCCGAACGCATGAACTTGCGCCGTGCGGGCACATTGTAAAAAAGGTCTTCAACGGTGATTTGAGTCCCGCGTGGAAATGCGCCTTCTCGCCGTGCCGAAATCGTTCCGCCGGTGATCTCGATCGCGGTCCCGATGTCGCCGGCCTGAGTTTCCAGAGTGAGCCGTGAAACTGAACCAATGGACGGAAGAGCTTCACCACGAAATCCAAGAGTCCTGATGGCAAAAAGATCGTCGGGATTGTAGAGCTTGCTGGTGGCATGGCGCAGCAGACAGGTGGATGCGTCCTCCGGTGTCATGCCTTCACCATTGTCGGTGACACGAATCCGGCGCCGGCCACCTTCATCAATATCGACGGCGATGCGCGTGGCGCCGGCATCCAGGGAGTTTTCTATGAGTTCTTTGACAATGGAGGCCGGACGCTCGACGACTTCGCCGGCGGCGATACGGTTCGCGATATCGGCGGGCAGAACACGAATTTTCGACACATCAGGCGACACGTCAGGTCTTCCGAATCTGGATTCCCAGTTCTTTCAATTGCTGCTCGGATACTGCCGAAGGCGATCCGCTCATGACATCCACGGCACGAGCCGTCTTCGGAAACGCAATGACATCGCGAATCGAACTCATTCCGGTAAGGATCATCACCATGCGATCCAGTCCAAGCGCAATGCCGCCATGAGGCGGAGTCCCATACTCAAGAGCCTCCAGAAAAAATCCAAACTTGTCGCGGGCTTCTGCCTCGGTGAAACCGAGAGTCTTGAAAACCCGCGACTGAACGGCGCTGCTGTGAATTCGAATGGAACCGCCCCCGACTTCAGTTCCGTTCAACACCAGGTCGTAAGCCTTCGCGCGAACCTTTCCTGGATGCGTCTCCAGCAGTTCGAGATCGTCATCCACCGGAGACGTGAATGGATGATGGCGGGAGACCCATCGATTTTCATCGGCAGAAAATTCGAGCAGTGGGAAATCGAGAACCCAGAGCATGTTCCATTTGCCGGTCGGAATCCAGTTCTCCCGGCGTGCCAGTTCCAGACGCAGCGTACCCATCCAGCCCAGCACGGCTTCTTCTTCCCCGGCCATCATGAAAACCGTGTCGCCGATTTGTGCACCGGCCTGTCTAAGGATGGCATCCATCGCAGCGGCTCCTGCATTCTTGACTACAGGAGCTGCGGTCATGCCGTCGTCGCCGTGCTTGATCCAGGCCAGACCGGCAGCGCCGAGCTGCTTGACGAAGTTCGTGAGGTCGTCGAGCACTTTCCTGGAATACAGCACTTTCGGGGCAACCAGCCCGCGAATGGTCTGCCCGGATTCGGCCATCTCTCGAAATACACAGGGGTCCGCGGTTTTGAAGATCGGTGTGAAATCCTGAAGAAATACATCAAATCGCGTATCTGGCTTGTCGCTTCCATAGCGGTTCATCGCTTCGGCAAAGCTCATTCTTGGAAGAGGTGTCGGAATCGTGATGCCCTTCAATGCGAATACTTCGGACATCATGACTTCAATCAGGCCGAACAGTTCCTCCTGCGAGGGAAACGACATCTCGATATCCACCTGCGTGAATTCAGGCTGCCGGTCCGCCCGAAGATCTTCGTCTCGAAAACACTTCACAATCTGGAAATACTTTTCGAAGCCGGAAATCATCAGGATCTGTTTGAACAACTGCGGCGACTGGGGAAGCGCATAGAATCCGCCGTGCGACAGGCGGCTGGGCACCAGATAGTCGCGCGCGCCTTCCGGAGTCGACTTCGTAAGGATCGGGGTTTCCACCTCCCAGAACCCTTGCTTGTCCATGTAGCTGCGAATCGTCATGCAGATGCGATGGCGCATTCGAAACGTTTCCTGCATCCTTGGCCGGCGAAGGTCGAGATAGCGATATTTCAGCCGCAGATCTTCAGACGTCGTGGTGTCATCGGAAATGGGAAAGGGTGTGGTTTTCGCCTCGCTGAGAATGTTGAGCGTCAAGGATTCAACCTCGATGGCTCCCGTTTTCAAATTGGGATTCGCCATTCCTTCCCCACGCACACGCACTTTGCCGGAGACTTCAATCACAAACTCGGACCGAAGCGTCTTCGCCAGATCGTGTACTGGTGCATTCGTTGCATCAAAAACAATCTGTGTAATGCCTTCGCGGTCGCGCAAATCGATAAATACCAGCTGGCCGTGATCCCGGCGAACGTCGACCCACCCTTTTAACAGTACGGTCTGACCGGCGCTGGCTGCGGACAATTCCCCACATGTGTGCGTACGTTTCAAACGATCTTTTCCCCCATTGCCAAATTCGAAAAAATGATTGATCTGGAAGCAAGCGAACTGCCCTCCCAAGCCAGGAGGGCAGCGGGATCGCGAAGCGGATCCCCCGAGGGGTGGTTCCCAAACCGAACAGTTGCGGCTTTGAAACCACCGCGGCGCTTCGCGGCACCCTCCTGACTCAGGAGGGGACTTTCCCCTTCTTCCAATCTACTCACGCCTCAAGAGCAGGCCTGAACTCCCAGTCCTCTAGACTACCTGACTTCAATTCCGAATCATTGCGGTTTCGTATTCATTTCCAGATAGGTTTCCTTGTATTGGTAGTAACGGCGCGAATATTCGTCGATGTGTTCGACTTCCGCATCAGTCAGTTCGCGCTTCACTTTTGCCGGCAACCCCAGCACAAGGCTTCGCGGCGGGATCACTGTCCCTTCGGTGATCAGGGCACCGGCGCCAACAATGCTGTGAGCTCCAACCTTTGCATTGTTCAGAATGGTGGCCCGCATGCCGATCAGGCAGTGGGATTCAATCTCGCAGCCGTGGAGCATCACTCCGTGACCAATGGTGACATGGTCATGGAGAATCAGAGGATACTGATCTCTCATCACATGGAGAATGCTGCCATCCTGAATATTGGTGTGATTTCCGATGCGAATGAAGTTCACATCGCCGCGCACGACGGAATTGAACCAGACACTGGAATGGTCCCCAATCACAACGTCACCGACGATAATCGCGCCATCCGCAATGAAAACACGCTCGCCGAGCCTCGGCATCTTGGTTTTGTATTCGAGCAGCATCACAGCAAGCTAACAGAACTCTCAGCGCTTCATCAACTCCATGGTCCATCCGGCGGGGTTGATTGGAATAAACAATGTTGTACCGGGAGGCAGTTCTGAAAATTTCCGGACATATTCTTGAAAATGAAAATCCACAGGACGGGGATGGCCCCAGTCCTGAATGACTCCAAAGACCATCACCAGTAGCAGTGCCCCTGCTGTGCCCCGTGCGATGGCAGGATTCCGCGGGTGAAGCATCCAGACAACACTCGCCATGAATGCCAGCATCGGAAAAAACCAGTATCGAACTCCGCCGGAAGCCAGAAGCGTCGGCCACTGGGGCGATTTCGCCATCGGAAACGCAAGCGAAACACCGAGGATACTAAACGAGAAGAGGATAAAGGCCTTCCATACCGGCGGCGCTTTGAGCAGCACATAACTTTCAATGACGATTCCAACGCAGACCGCCAGGACCGCTATGGTCCACCCCGCTCCCGATTCAAATGAGAAACTGGCCAGTGTCCTTCTTCCCACGAGGGCGGCAAGAAAGACTTGTTTGGCCAGGATCTGAACCAACAACTCCGGCGTCGCTCCTCTCACGGCCTGAACCACACGTTCTTCACCGCTGGAAACGAGTACCGCCGCAGCCTGAATCAATGCTCCAATGCCGGAAATCAGAAACAACGATAAGCGCCAGCGACTCCGAGGATCGGTTCGATAAAGAATGGCAGCGATGGGCGCGGCAAAGATGATGAACGGCCCGCTGAGCGCACTCACCGACAGGATCACCAGATCGAACAAGTCCCACAAGGTGGTTCGGCCCGGCCTTGCGAAAAGTATCATCAGCACAAGCAGAGCGAGACGCCATTGCGTGTTGGTAATGTTGGCGTGCATCTCCTGGCTGTTTGGCAGTCCCAGATAAAGAAATGCAAACAACGCTCTGGCGTTGGTGCTTCCCCACTCGCAGCAACGAGACGACATGAGGAACTGCGCGGGAAGAACCTGAAACACAACGGCGATGGAACTGAACATCAATGGCACGATACCGAGAGGCAGGAGCAACCCAGCAAGTGCCGCAAGGCGAGGGAATGTGTCGAAATAACCGGCGGCCGGATGCAGAAACGGTTGAATGACATCGAGGTTGTACGCGTCGGCATACCACATTTTTCCGTCTTCGGCCCAGAACTGCGCATGGAAAAGCACATCGGGACGGCGAGAGACCACAAGAGCCATGCAAAACAGAAATACGAGCACCACACGCCGCATACACCAGTAAGATATCAGGGTGCGTGCAACTGCAACCGACATTCGCCGATACCGCGAAAACTACATCAAGGAACAGGATGGAATTGCCCTGTACCACTCGCTTGCTAAAGCAGAAAGCGATCCGTCTCGCGCAGACATCTTCGAGCGCCTGGCCGCGGCAGAAGAGCTGCATGCCGAGCGCTGGGCACAATTGCTTCGGGACAACGATGCGGCCGTTCCTGCTTACAGGCCGGGTTGGCGGATACTGTTGCTGGGATGGCTCTCGCGCAGCTTCGGCACTCAGCACGTACTGCCGGTTGTCAGCGGATTCGAATCCAGAGACCAGGGAGCCTATGTCGGACAAGTGGAAGCAACCGGAATGCCCGCGTCCGAGCGCTCTCACAGCAGGACACTTCAAACAATGTTCAAACATGGCAAACCGGAAAAGGGATCGTCCATCGTCGAAACCGAGCGCTGGCATCGCACCAGCTATGGAGGCAGCCTGCGCGCCGCGGTTTTCGGCGTCAACGATGGGTTGCTTTCTAATTTCGGTCTCGTTATGGGAATTGTGGGCACCAATGCCGAACCACGATTCGTACTTCTTGCCGGAGTCGCAGGACTGCTTGCTGGAGCTTTTTCGATGGCAGCCGGAGAGTATGTGTCTGTTCGCTCTCAGCGGGAGCTCTACGAACAGCAACTGGAACTCGAAAGACAGGAACTGGAGTCCTCACCGGAAGAAGAGCAGGAAGAGCTTGCGCTGATCTATCAGGCCAAGGGAATTCCAGCCGAACAGTCCCAGGAACTGGCACGGCAGATTCTCTCCAACCCGAAAACTGCGATCGAAACTCTCGCGCGTGAAGAACTGGGACTCGATCCTTCTGCTCTGGGATCGCCATGGATGGCGGCGCTCAGTTCGTTTCTCGCATTCGCAGTCGGCGCGGTCATTCCGGTCATACCGTACTTCCTCGCCCACGGGCAGACCGCGTTCGTCGCCAGCGCCATCACATGCGGAACCGCATTGTTCCTCGTTGGTGCATTGATCTCGATCTTTACTGGCCGGAACATGGCATACAGCGGGTTCCGGATGGTCGGAATCGGCGCCGGGACATCGGCGGTTACGTTCCTTGTAGGCAGGCTTCTGGGAGTTACGGTCGGTTAGGTTGGATGCTATAATTTTAGTTTTTTCGAGAGGTTGAACAATGAACAGCTTTGGCGCGAAATCGGCATTAACGGCTGGGAACGCAAAGTACGAATACTTCTCGCTGGAGCATGCAGAGAAGGCCGGAGCCGGCTCGCTGGCCAATCTACCGTTCTCCCTGAAGGTCATGCTGGAGAACCTGCTGCGTTTTGAAGATGGTTCCACGGTCACGGCTGATGATGTACGGTCGGTCGCCAATTCCATTCTCGCCAACGCACCGGAGAAGGAAATCGCTTTCCGTCCTGCCCGCGTGCTCATGCAGGACTTCACGGGAGTTCCGGCGGTTGTCGATCTGGCCACCATGCGAGACGTGATCCGGAAAATGGGAGGAGATCCGAAAAAGATCAATCCTCTTCAACAGGTGGATCTGGTCATCGATCACTCGGTGCAGGTCGATCAGTTCGGAACTCCCGAAGCATTCGGCTTCAATGCCGATCGCGAACTCGAACGCAATCGCGAACGCTACATGTTCCTCAAATGGGGACAGAAGGCATTCAAAAATTTCCGTGCCGTGCCTCCAGACGTCGGAATTGTGCATCAGGTGAATATCGAATACATCGCGCCAGTGGTCTACGTGGAGAATGCAAATGGGGCCGCGCGCGTGTATCCCGACACGGTGGTAGGAACGGACTCCCATACCACCATGGTCAATGGACTCGGTGTTGTGGGATGGGGCGTCGGTGGAATTGAAGCGGAGAGCGCCATGCTGGGCCAGCCACTGTCCATGCTGATACCCAAAGTGTTCGGATTCAAGTTCCATGGCCGTCTGCGCGAAGGCGTCACGGCGACCGATGCCGTGCTCACTGCCACACAAATGCTTCGCGCCAGAGGTGTCGTCGGCAAGTTTGTGGAGTTCTATGGACCCGGCATTGGCAGCCTGAGTCTGGCGGACCGCGCGACAATTGCCAATATGGCACCGGAATATGGCGCAACGATTGGGTTCTTTCCGATCGATGAAGAGACCCTGCGATACATGCGGCTGACGGGACGTTCGGCGCAACAGGTGACGCTGATTGAAGCCTATGCCAAGGTACAGGGCCTGTTTCACACGGACAAGACTCCAGATCCGAATTTTTCCGACACGATGGAACTGGATCTGGGAACAGTCGAGCCCAGCCTGGCAGGACCGCGTCGCCCACAGGACCGCGTGCCACTTTCGAAATCAAAGCAGGTATTCCGGGATGCTCTGCCGTCACTCGACAAGCAGGCCAAGGGTATCGGCACTGTTGCAGTGAAAGACAATGGCCGAAATTACGATGTGAGTCACGGATCCGTGGTGATCGCGGCGATTACGAGTTGCACCAATACATCGAACCCTTCCGTGATGATTGCTGCGGGGCTGGTCGCAAAGAAAGCCGTCGAACGCGGACTCACAGTACAGCCCTGGGTGAAAACCAGCCTGGCGCCGGGCTCGCGTGTCGTTAACGATTACTTGAAGGAATCCGGCCTGATGCCGTATCTCGAAAAGCTTCGCTTCCACATCGTCGGTTACGGTTGCACCACGTGCATTGGGAACAGCGGACCGCTGCCGGATCCGGTGACAGCCGCCGTGAAGGATGGCGGTCTCGTCGTTGCAGCAGTTCTCAGTGGAAACCGGAATTTCGAAGGCCGCGTGAACCCGCTGGTGCGGGCGAATTACCTCGCATCGCCGCCGCTGGTGGTGGCCTACGCCATTGCCGGACACATGGACACGGATCTCACTACGGATCCGCTGGGTTCAGACAGCAAAGGCCAGCCCGTTTATCTGAAGGATGTCTGGCCAACTCAGAAAGAAGTTCAGGACGCGATCAACTCCACCCTGCGACCGGAGATGTTCCAGAAAGCCTATGAAGAATCCATGGAGGGAGACGATCGATGGAAAGCGCTGAAAGCCCCGACGGGTGAGCTCTTTCAATGGGACGAGTCTTCGACGTACGTCAAACGCCCGCCGTTCTTTGATGACATGCCGAAAGATCCGCTACCGGCTAAGGATATTCGCGGAGCACGGGTCCTTGCCGTACTTGGGGATTCGGTCACCACGGACCACATCTCGCCTGCGGGTTCCTTCGCGGCGGATAGTCCGGCGGGGCGCTATCTGATTGAACGCGGGGTTGCAACAAAGGATTTCAATTCCTATGGGGCACGCCGCGGCAATCACGAAGTGATGATGCGTGGGACGTTTGCAAATATCCGGCTTCGCAATTTGATGTTGCCCGGAACAGAAGGTGGGGTGGCATTGCATCTTCCGGACAAGATGCAGACATCGATATTCGACGCGGCCATGCAGTATGAATCCGAAGGAGTGCCGCTGATCATCCTGGCCGGTAAGGAATATGGCTCGGGTTCATCGCGCGACTGGGCAGCCAAGGGACCGCGGCTGCTGGGCATTCGCGCGGTGATAGCGGAAAGTTACGAACGGATTCACCGCAGCAATCTCGTTGGGATGGGAATACTTCCGCTGCAATACCTGCCGGGACAAAATGCGGAATCGCTGGGCCTGACAGGGTTTGAGACTTTCGACATCGGCGGAATCGCAAGCGGGTTGAAGCCCGGGCAGAAATTGACGATTCAGGTCCACAGCGACAACGCCACGACGAAGTCGATCGAGGCGACCGCGCGAATCGATACTCCTTACGAGATTCAGTATTACCGGCACGGCGGAATTCTGCAGTTTGTGCTGCGGCAGCTGCTCGCGAACTAAGCGGCGACAATAGCTGTACCCCTCACCCCGCCGCCCAGCTATTGATGGTGCACCCTCTCCCGTCGGGAGAGGGATTTTTCCCGCATCTCCCACGCGTTCATACCTGCTACGATAGCCCTCCTCTGGAGGGAAGATGGCTCGCCGCACATACAAGTATTACGACCTCGTCATGGCCGCATTTGTCACCGTTCTTTTGTGTTCGAACCTTATCGGCGCAGCCAAAGTAGCGACGGTGGGTCCTTTCAATCTGGGTCTCTTCTCGCTAGGTCCGTTTACGTTTGGCGCTGGTGTGCTGTTCTTTCCCATCAGTTATATCTTCGGAGATGTCCTCACCGAAGTGTACGGATACGCACGCGCACGCAAAGTGGTATGGGCCGGATTCAGCGCGGTTATCTTCGCATCATTCATGAGCTGGATTGTCGTTGGCCTGCGTCCTGCTCCAGGTTGGCCTGATCAGGGTGCGTACCAGGCGGTCTTCGGAAATACCCCGAGAATCGTATTTGCGTCGCTCTGCGCGTTCTTCCTGGGCGAGTTTGCGAATTCCTTCGTCCTGGCAAAAATGAAAATCATTACAGATGGAAAGTACCTCTGGATGCGAACGATCGGATCGACAATCGTTGGAGAGGGCGTGGATTCCCTGGTTTTCTATCCTGTCGCTTTCCTGGGAATCTGGTCTAACGATCTTGTGATCAGCGTGATGATGACGAACTATCTCATCAAGGTCGGCTGGGAGGCCGTGATTACCCCATTTACTTATCTGGTCGTCAATTTCCTCAAACGCGCTGAAAACGAGGACTATTACGACCGCAAGACGAATTTCACCCCGTTCTCTCTTGAGGTCTAATCGTCCGAAATGAGTATAATGGGCACGTTCTCAAACTATAATTCTCAGGTGTCTTAAGCGAGGTGGATCATGCTAATCAAGAAACCAAACGATATCCCGTCTTCTGAAATAACACATGAATCGATTTTCCGAAATCGCCGGGAGTTTCTCAGACAGCTTTCCACTGCTGCCGGAGTTGGTGCTATCGGTTCAGTCCTCCCTGCGTCTGTCTCGGCGGAGCCAGTGCCTCAAGCTGCCGCCAAGCCAGGGCCCTACGATACGGACGAACCCAGGACGCCCGAAAAGGACGTCACCACGTACAACAACTACTATGAATTCGGAACTGGCAAAGATGAACCGGCGCTAAACTCCGGGAAGTTCAAGACTTCTCCATGGACTGTTCAGGTCGATGGCGTGAAGAAACCCGCAAAGTACGCCCTCGACGATCTGCTTAAGGGAATTGCGATGGAGGACCGGGTCTATCGCATGCGTTGTGTTGAAGCATGGTCGATGGTCATTCCTTGGTACGGTTTTCCACTCGCAACCCTGATCAAAAAACTGGAGCCCAATCCCGGTGCGAAGTTCGTCGAGTTTCGATCCATCTATGCTCCGGATCAGATGCCTGGCCAGAAAAATCCGTTCACCGGATTGGACTGGCCCTATGTCGAAGGGCTTCGCATGGACGAGGCCATGAATCCACTGACCCTTTTCGCAGTTGGCGTTTACGGTCATAAGGGGCCGAACCAGAACGGAGCTCCGCTGCGCCTGGTTACTCCGTGGAAATACGGTTTTAAGGGAATCAAGGCAATTACGACCATTCGATTTGTGGAACAGATGCCCAAGACGGCCTGGAGTGAAGCGTACGCTGCGGCATATGGTTTCTATGCGAACGTGAATCCGAACGTAAATCACCCGAACTGGAGCCAGGCTACGGAACGTCGTCTTGGAGGTTCGGCATCGTCTCTGCTCGGCGGACTCTTGTCGGGATCAAGCCCAACGCGAAAGACTCTGATGTTCAACGGATACACCGAGCAAGTAGCCAGCATGTATACCGGGATGGATCTGAGAAAAAATTACTAGCGCCCCAATGCCAGCGCCAGTCAAGCTTCTGAAGCCGGTCGTCTTCATGCTGTGTTTGATCCCGTTGGCCGCCTTGATCTGGGCAATTCTGTATCATCCTGAGTCCTTCAGCGCCAATCCTCTTGAGGACATCACGGATAGAACCGGCGATTGGACTCTGCGTTTCGTCCTGATCACACTTGCCGTTTCCCCACTGCGACAGATAACGGGATGGAACATCGTCGTTCGATATCGCAGAATGCTGGGATTATTCGCCTTCTTTTATGGCTTCCTGCATTTCACGACGTATGTCTGGTTCACTGTGTTCTTCGACATCCGGACCATCGTTGAAGATGTTCTGAAACGGCCATTCATCACGGTGGGCTTCGCTGCTTTCGTGCTGATGATTCCGCTCGCAATTACGTCGACAAAGAAGTGGATCTCAAGGCTTGGCGGGAAGCGGTGGCAGCGGCTCCATCAGGCCATCTATCTAACTGGGATCCTCGGTGTGATCCACTACATCTGGCGTGTGAAGAGCGACATACAAAGTCCCCTGATATACGCCATTCTGCTGACGCTGCTGCTGGGTTACCGGCTATGGAATAAGTTCCGTGCCGTCTCTGTGGTACGATAGTCCCATGCCATATCCAGAAATTTTGATCAAACCCATGCGTGACGAGTTGACCCAGATTGGTGTGAAGGAGACGCGGACTCCCGAAGAAGTGGATGCTGCGATTCAGGCTCCCGGCACCGTCATGGTTGTAGTGAATTCCGTTTGCGGCTGCGCCGCAGGCCGGGCCCGTCCCGGAATTGCCATGGCGCTGAAGCATTCCCTTGTGCCCGACAGAACCGTTACCGTATTTGCCGGAGCCGATATCGACGCGACGGATCGTGCTCGGGGCTACTTCAAGGGCTATCGTCCTTCCTCTCCATCTGTGGGCGTATTTCAGAACGGCGAACTGGTGTTCATGCTTGAACGACATCAGATTGAAGGCCGGGAAGCTCCACAGATTGCAAAGGAGTTGACGACGGCTTTCGATCGCTACTGCGCGCCCGTCAGCAAGTAGTCCAGCCACAGGCTGCTGAGCTTTTCCTGCACCGTGTTCTGCTGCAGACGTGTGTGCAGGTGCTTGAAATCCACGTGGTCCATCGGTTGATCCTGATTCAGGCAGGAAAACACTATCGTTTCCCTGCCGGTTTCAGGATCAGCGTGTTTCTGCAGGCATTGCGCACAGACTTCCTTCATCATGCACTGCATCGGTGAGTTGATGCTGGCAATGGCGATGTGCTTCGGCTGAAGCAGCGGCTGCAGAACGCCGTGACGCGCGTCGCGAACCGCGGCCATCATGCGGTCGGACCCGATTGCGATGATGCGATGGATCTGTGATAGCGGAACCAGGGGCTTTCCCAAATCTCCACGGCCATACGACAGCACCGCCTGAACGATGTTTCCGCGGTAGTGACGATCCTGCGGGCGTCGTGGCTTGATGGCGCTGCCAATGTCCGTGCTCCAGATCACCTGATCGGTACCCAGTTCGACTTCATCCTGTTTGAAAAGGTCCTCACCCTTCTTGTACCCCGCAAAGTAAATCACGCGATTCCCGCGGTCCTTCATTGCCTTCGCGATGGAGAAGAGAACGGCATTGCCCAGACCGCCTCCCAAGAGGAGGACGTTCTCCGACTCGCCAATCTCACTCGGAGCTCCCGTTGGACCCATCACCACCACCGGTTCTCCCGGTTTCAACCGTGCCACGAGCCGCGACGACACACCCAGTTCCAGTGCAATCATCGACAGCAGACCTTTCTCCTTATCGACCCAGGCACCCGTCAGCGCGATGCCTTCCATCAGAAGCTTTGTCCCACGAATCGTCTCGGCTGTTGTTTCGTAATTCTGCAACCGGTAGAACTGTCCGGGCTCGAATTTTCGGGCTGCGGACGGCGCGTGAACGATTACTTCGACAATGGTGGGAGTGAGTCGGCGCACTTCGGAAACGCGCGGAATCCATTCGCTGTCGAGGAACGACGTCAGTTTCTTCCATTGACGATCCCGGTCGGACTGTTTGGTGGGATCCAGCGATTCCAGTGCGTTCTGGAACAGGGAAACCACATGGGGATACCCGTCTCGAGCCGAAGCCATCGCCTTGACGACATTGCCGGCGTACTTCGGATGGTTGTCTCCGTAATAGCTGATGAATCGTCCGCCCTTGCTGTAGGAAGTGAAGAATCCAGTCCCGTTCGCTGCGGGCTCCAACGCCAATCCTCCATTGGAGTTCCGAATAACGCGATTTGCGGCGAAGAACTTCCTGCGGCTATCCATTTCGAATGTGCCCGCGTGTTCCTTTTCGTAGGTGATGTTGGGGGTTGTTCCGGCTGCAACCATGACGGACCGAGCGGCCAGTTCCATCATGCGGCCCGGTGCGCTGAAACGCACTGCCCGCACGTGATTGAACTCGTCCACAATTGCCTCTTCCGGATTTACGTTCTCTATGAAGGAGATACCCTCTTCCAGCGCCTTCTTCACTTCCTCATGGTTGAGGCGATAGGCTGGAGAATCGACCATCCGCTTCCGGTACGCCAGCGAAACTCCGCCCCACCCGCGCACCAGCTTCACGAAATTTGGCTTCTCTTTCGCCCTGGCCGCGCGCAATCGCTCTGCTCGAACCTCGGCCCCATGATCGAGAAATTCGTTCAGAATGTCGCGCTCATCCGGGTTGAATGACGCGACGGCCGCATCGTGTCCAATCTCTTTCACTAACTGCACATATCGCTCGAAGGTTTTCTCGACCTGAACGGGATAGTACGCCGCAAGTTCGGTAGCGGTATCGATCGCCGTGAGGCCTCCGCCGATGACGATGGCGGGCAGACGCACCTGGAGGAGGGGCATTCCATTGCGCTTGAACGCGCCCGTGAGCTGCAGGGCCATCAGGAAATCCGATGCCTTGCGAATGCCGTTGGCCAGGTTGTTCTTCATTTCGATGATGGTCGGGCGGCCGGCTCCTGTGGCGATCGCAATGTGATCGAACCCCCAGTCCCATGCATCATCAATGGTGACGGTACCGCCGAAGCGAACGCCGCCATAGATTCGAATCGCATCCCGGCGCGCAAGGGTCAGATACAGCAGAGTCAGGAAGTTCTTGTCCCAGCGTACCGTAATGCCGTATTCGGAAACGCCACCGAAACCTTCGAGAATCCGCTCGTCAAGCGCGCGATATATCTGCCGCCATGTCCGAATCGGACGCGGAGGCGTATCCGCGGTTCCAGTCAGTTCGGGACTCAGCGGTTCGATTTTCAGTCCATCGATACCGGCAACGCCGAATCCTTCGTTTGCGAGATAGTGCGCCAGCGTGTATCCCGCTGGTCCCAGTCCAACCACGAGAACATTCTTTCCGATATACGGCAGTGCATAAGGGCGGCTGATATTCAGGGGATTCCAGCGGGTCAGCAATCCGTAGATTTCAATACCCCACGGCAGGTTAAGCGTGTCGGTAAGGACCGAAGTCTCAATCTCGGGGATATTGACGGGATCCTGCTTTTGATAGATGCAGGCTTTCATGCAGTCATTACAGATGCGATGTCCGGTTCCCGGGCACATGGGGTTGGTGATCATGACCAGCGCCAGCGCTCCGATCGCATCACCGCGCTTCCGCATGTAATGCATCTCTGAAATCTTTTCGTCCAGCGGACAGCCTTCGAGAGGAATGTCCAGCGGGTTCGCCGCGATCGTACCGTCCGCGTTTCGGATACCTTTTGTGCAACTATCCTTGTCGCGCTCGTGACACAGAATGCAGTAGTGGATCTCTCCGAGAACTTCCCGCGGGCTCATGCGTTGATCCGTAAGGACAAAGCCATCGCGTCGGCGGAGTGTGGGTTCGGGACCGGTCATCGATTCCGGAAAATCGGGAAGTGGCCTCTCAACGTGAACGAGATCAAAGTGTTCAACGGCTTCGGGGAATCGGAAGCTTACCCAGTGGCGATAGGCGGGATCCTTCAAATGCAGGACGCACCATTGGCCGAGGGCTTGAATCCATTGTGTGACTGCAGCCTGCGAGGGTTCTCCGAGTTGCTTGAGGAATGGAACAGATTTTTCCTGTGCCGCGGTTGAACCCTTTTCCCCGAAGGCCTTGTCCGCATCGAGCAGTTTCGATGCTGCCCTGGCCGTTGCCAGTTCCACGTCGGCAGTTGAACCTGTCGCATCGGCAGCAGCCTCGCGCAGGCGCAGTACTGCCTCCTCGAGTTCTTGAATTGCTGCCGGGTCCGTGGGAACTGCGAGCTTTTTCAAAACTGGCAGAACGCGGCGGCGGACGAAATCGATTTTGAATCTGAAGATTGGGTCCTGATCTGTGGTGAGCGCGGCCAGTGTTGCAGTTTCGGACTCCACTCCAAACAGGCGGATGATGAACCCGCTGACATATCCGGACATACCAACAAGCAGAGCCGAAACTTCGACCGGGCTTCGCACGTCTTCAGGGTTGCGCCGATACGCATCCCATCGGGAAAACAACTCGGGATTTTCTCTGGAAAGTTCCTGGTCGAATACGTCCGACAGGTCTTTCAGTCGTTCAGGCTTGAATAGATCCACGTACTCAAAGCCCGCAACGCCCAGATGCAACTCCGGGTCAGACACATTGGTTGTCACTGTCGGGTGGTACCCTCCTGCCAATTATCGGCCAGTGATTGTAACAATATTAGGGAATCCCTGAATACGAACGAAAACGTCGGGATGGGTGGGCCGACAACGAAATCGCTCTGCCGAAGGGAGAAGGATGCGTGAATTTGCTGCTAGAGCGGCCCCGTCTTACCCAACGCGGCACCTTACAATCACTTCCTGTGTGTTGGGAAAGATGAATTCCTCAGGCACAAAGCCGCATCCCCGCAACATTGCGGTAACCGCCTGAACATTGGGTATGAACCAGCAACTGCTGTCACCTGCAATCCGGCCTTCGACAAATCGGACAGTGGGAAAGCGTTCGTCCAGCATCACCTGGGAATTCAGACCCACATTTTCAGTCGTGTGTCGTTCGAGTTCCTTGGTCTTCATTCCGCTGGGCGTCGTAATGGTCTGTAATATCAGACTGCCGGTGCAGACCGAACGGATCGCTTCTAGTGCAACGAGAGGATGGCGGAGATGATAGAACACTCCCATAAAGAACACGGTGTCGAATCGACCGTCGAGACGTGCCAGATCGTAGGCGGAAATAGCCTCAAAGGTGGCAGGCAGGCCCAGAACCTCGCTGGCATAGCGGGCCTGTTCGATGGCTCCCACCTGCTCACCGCTGTCGACACCGAGAACGGAAGCTGCACCCAGTTCCTTCGCTTTGAGTGAGAAGAATCCGGAGCTGCATCCCACATCCAGGCACGATTTACCGGAAAGTCCCGCAAATAGAGGTTCCACTTGCCGCCAGCGTAGCGCGGGATAGTCGGCTCCCGGCCCCTGTCCTTCCGCATTTGTCCAGACGTCGCGGGCGATTTCGAAATTGTGAAACCAGGGCCCCAGCTTTCTGATGTGCGCACGGACTTGAGTCAGTTCCGTACCAGTGATGTTTTTCGCAGACGACATCCGGCAAGTGGCTTCCGGCATTTCGGAACTTTTCCTACCGAACATGTGGTCTTCCGATCATGGGTTTTTCGTCAGGCATCCGAACAGAGAATTCCGGAGTCAGATGCTTATAGAATTTTGGATTATTGGATGGGCGTTTCATCATCGCCGCATAGATATGGGTGGGCTTCAGGCGTCCGCTTTCGATCTCCCGGACATCGGCGGCGTGAACACGATCGATGAAATCACGATCCCATTCTCTCTCGGGACTGAAGTTCGGACCGAACGCGCGGTCCACAAAGATATCGGCGATATTGCCGAATACGACAAAAAGATCAAAATGAAAGCGTTGGATGAGTAGGGGGAGAATGTCCTGCGAACGTATGCCCTCAAACCCATGCTTCGAGCAATCCCAGTTTTCGTAACGGTCCTCGACCCGATTCAGGAGATGGTTATGTTTGTAGGAATCGGCAAGCTCCTTCCAGAAATCATCCACGAACTGAAGTGCTTCCGGCCAGCGTTGATGTCCATTCCGACCAATCATGTCGTCCGTAAGGAAGAAGCCGTCCGGCTGCAGCGCCTTGTGTATTTTGTCAAAGAGGAGCTCCAGTTCGACAAAATGGTGCAGACATTGTATGGCGAGAATGACGCGATACTCCCCGGCGGGTTTCCAGGAATTGACATCGAACGTCGAAAACTCAAATCGGTCGCCGAACCCCTTTTCTGATGCAGTTCTCCGCCCTCGAGCGAGAACCTCGGAATTGAGATCGAGGCACTCGAACCGAAAGTTCTGCACACCCTGCTCAAGCAACCACTGGGCAACATTGATTTCTGTCGCGGAATCTCCTGAACCGATGCTGAGAACGCGGCACACCTCTTCCGGATACTTCCTGCAAACACCTGCAATATAGGTTCGAAACATTTCGTTGGAGTTTGAAAATCCGAAAACTTGAAACACGGGAACCAGGTACTTGTCGGACCAGTAATGCATGATCGGCGGAACGTCGTAGACATTCGCGGTGCGCGAAAACATATCGAGCTCGGCATCAATACGTTTCTGATAACTCGCAGGCTGAGACGTAATTTTGAGCAGGAACTGCCTGAGCTTTCGATAATACGGGTGAAAGCGTTCAGGGACAAAAGGCTTGAGGGCGCGGGTAACTTTCACATTCGTGTTCGGGCTATTTGCTGTCCGTTATCCGGTAAAGCCTGGAATTCTCGAATCGCAGGCGATACCGGGCTTCTACCGGAAACTGCTCGACCATTCTGGCAGTGATGTCTGTTCGTTTCAGTAGCATTTGTGCGGCACTGGTCAAATGCTCTTCGTCAAAATAGCTCGGAGCAGATGCAATAAAAAGAATTTCATTGGATGGTAGAGGAGGCAACTCCTGGAGTGCCTGAATTAAACCGCGAAACTCACCATTTATTTCATGCTGCTGAATTCGTAACTTTGCAGTTTGCGACTCCTGCACTGTAAATGTGATCTGGCACAGCAGTAAAAAGCACAAAGACGCCGCAATCTCACCGATTGGAAACGGCATAAGCGGCTGGAGCCGGCGAATGATTTCCCGGACCAGCAGTGCGGTGAGGCCGCACACGCCGAGAAACGGAATGTACCAGTAGAATGTATAGCGATGGTTGGTCAGAAAAACTACCGGTAGAAACGTAGTGAATACCCACAAATGGAAAAATATCGCCCTGCGCATCTTCAGGAGCGCCATCAGGATCAGCAGCGCCACAAAGCCGACGCTCCAGACCTGCCAGCGGATTCCCGCACTGAAAAGCATATTGAGGTAGGTTCCGAAGCCTCTGCCCAGAGTCAAACCCGTGATATCCATATAGTAGGGTGCGTCGGCCGCTGTTGAGCGTCCCTCAGCGAGAGCCTTCAACATCAGAAGTGCAGCGACACTGCCCGGCAGCACAACCTGAACGGCATGCCGCCATTTCAAGTTCGTTCGAACGGCAAGATCATAGACAAGCCAGATGGCGGGTAGGCTGATCGCCATCTCCTTCCCCTTCACGGCAAGAATGAAGACCCATGACAGCAGGACGACTTTGGCCCAGGACCGCTGCTCCGAACTCCAGAGAAGGATTCCCAGAAAGAACAGGCTGCCCCCGACGAGTTCAAATATCGTTCCAAAGTTCCAATAAATGTGCGAAAAAACAGCCTGACTGGCAAATAGCATGGCCCCCACTGCCGCGCCGGAACGCGATCGGGTGATTCGCATGACGACCAGGTAAACCAGTGCAGTATTGACGGTATGGATCAGCCATGCCAGTACGTGGTACGGAAGGGCATTGGTACCGAACAACCGCAATCCAATCCAGTAAAACAGCATTCCAGCGGGTCTGAAGTAATGTGTCGCAGGGTTAACCAGGGCTGTCAACATGTCGATGACGCTGGTCTGCTGAACCCAGAAGAGGCTGGTTAAATCGTCGAGCCAGAAGTAGGCGGATTCATAAAGTCGAAATGTAGAAACGAGGAGTACTGCAATCCCGACGAGAGGGACGTACTGAAGGTGTCGGGTCCACAGTTTCACCGTAGGATTATGCATGGACTGATAATGAATGACTGTGAATTGAGATCATATTCCCCTTCATCCCGCCGCGTCGCGTCACACCTCAAGGATGAGGGCAACCCTTCGGAACCGGATGAAGGGAGAATACTTTGAGTATGAACAGTCGAAACTAACGTCGCCGGATGGCCTTTTTCGCTTTGGCCTTGGAACCGGACTTTTTCGCTGCCTTCTTCGCCGGCTTCTTCTTAGCGACCGTCTTCTTTGCGGATGTCCTGGCGACCTTCATTGCAGTCTTCTTCGTCGCAGGCTTCTTTACCGACTTCTTTGCCGACTTCTTTGCCGTTTTCTTTGCCTGAGCCGCCTTGGCTGGCTTAGCAACCTTCTTTGCAGGCGTCTTTTTTACGACAGCCATGACAGCCGCCTTTGCAGGCGTGGACGCTTTCGTTGCAGCCGGAGGCTTAGCCGCCTTTGCAGGTTTTGCGGGTTTCGAAGGCTTGGATGGTCTGCTGGGTGGAGCTTCACCGGCATCATCTCCCGCTGAAGCATCGTCGTATTCGATCACCTCTTCAACGTAGGTCACTGTTATTGGATCATCAATCAACAGGTCGTCCTGGTCTATCCCGGCATCTGTCTCCGCCTCCGGATCAGCATCGAAATCCAGTCCCAGATCCAGATCGTCATCGTTCTTCATGAGCTTCTCCTTATATGTGAGGCCAACCGTACGTCGACATTCTAACGCTATTTTCAGATCACAAATCACTCAAGAAATGAGGATCGCAGTCTTTTTTTAGCAAGCCACGAGGACATCTGTTTTGGGAAGCCGGACACATGCTTTAATGGCGCATGAACAAACGAGTCGCTGTTCTCACCAGCGGAGGCGATGCACCGGGAATGAACGCTGCGATTCGCGCGGTGGTACGGACGGGAATACATCATGGACGCGAGATGTATGGCGTGCACAGAGGATTCGCGGGACTGATCGGCGGTGAAATCACATCCTTGAGTGCTCGGGATGTCGGTGGAATCAGCCAGCTCGCAGGTACATTTCTCGGCTCCGCTCGCTGCCCGGAATTTGCTACACCGGCCGGACAGACTGAGGCGATTCGCCAGCTCCGGGCGCTTGAAATCGAATCTGCCATTGTCATCGGAGGCAATGGCACGCAGCAGGGAGCGCATGTGCTTTCGCTCGCCGGGATCCGCGTCGCGGGTGTTGCATCCACCATCGACAATGATCTCACGGGTTCCGACGTGACTATTGGCGTGGATACGGCACTGAACATTGCGCTCGAAGCCATTGACCGCCTCCGCGTAACCGCTTCGTCCCATAATCGAGGTCTGCTGGTGGAAGTCATGGGCCGCCATTGTGGCTATCTCGCACTGATGGCAGGTCTGGCGGGCGGAGCAGAAGCGATAGTAATTCCGGAGCGTGAACTGGATCCGGAAACTATTGCGGACCTGCTGCGGGCCGCCAGCAGTCGCGGGAAAAAATGCGCAATCGTCGTTGTGGCCGAAGGCGCACGCAACAATGCAGAGCGGCTGACTCGATACTTCCAAACGTCAAAATCCAATCCCGGTTTCGAACTCCGCGCAACCATACTTGGTCACGTGCAGCGCGGCGGCACTCCTACAGCTTTCGACCGCCTGCTTGCAACGCGTCTGGGCGTCGCGGCAATGGAGGCACTTGTGGAGGGAAATCAGGGCGTACTGACGGGCTGGATCGATGGCCGGGTGCAGTGGACTCCGCTTGCCGAAGTCATCAGCAAGCCCAAGCAACTGGATCTCAGGCTCCTCGATATGGCCGGAATGCTGTCGAGGTAATCTAAGGAAGAGGGTGGAGCCATTGCTATCAGGAAGGAATTGCCCCTCATCCGGCGCACCTTCTCTTGATGGCCACCCTCACCCTTCATGAGGCGGACTACCCCTCTTGTCACTGCTGCTTCCTTTGCTGGATAGAAGAACCCGGAATGTGTAAATTCCAATTGCGGTGCCAAATGGAAAGCCGATACGGTGTTATCCCTTTTTCGTGAATCGAATCTCACCGTTTCGGCTTTCAATCTTGATATTTGGGCCGCCGGTTCCGACCTGTCCATTGAGTACGTGATCCGCGTTGTGCGACGTCGGGTGGAGTTCCGCGAAATCCGACTCGATACTGCCGTAACGAGTGTGAACGTCAGCGCTGAATACGGAATCAGCGGGAAGGTCAATGTTCAGGCTTCCGTATTCGCTGGATATCGAAACATTCCGGGTTGGTTTCTGGAGAAAGCGAATGGAAATTTCACCATTACGGCTCTTCACATTGACAGCGCCCCCTGGATCGTGGATATCGACGTTCTGGTAGGCACTTTCCACGTCGACGTCCTTCTCGACGTGGTCAATATCGATTTCATTGTTGCGCCCGCTGATTTTCAACTCTCCACGGACGTTTGCAACGGTGATGGGCCCAAAACTATTTGCGATTGTAACGGAATCGCTGATGTCGTCCACACGCACGCTGCCGTTTCGATTTTTGATTTTTGCCATCCCCGTAATGCCATGGACCTCGACATCGCCAAACTGGTTTGTGATTTCCTGATTGCCGGTTAGACCACGCACACTCACACTACCATTCCGGTTTTCGACCGAAACAATCGAACGGGAAGGAACGTGAATGCTCAGCGAGGCTTTGAAGCGGCGGTTGGAACTGGCCGCAATTCGATATTTCATCCCGTCACTGGTACCGGCATTTTCGATGGCGTAGACAAACCCCGAAGAAAGGCGTTCGGCTTCCGACTGGTTGGCAGCACGAATCGTCTTCCGGACGTCGAGTGTGATTCGATCGGATTCACTCGGCATGATCTCGACATCACCAAAATTACCGGTCACTTCGATGACCGCATTGGGACCCGCCTCCGCGACGTGCTGTTCGGTGAAGGTAAAATTGTTTCCAGTGAGATCCCAGACATCAAAATCGTGGGAGTTGAACAACTTTCCGATACCCGGGCTCATATCGGCAGCAAGCGTAATGAGGCTGCCAAACAGGATTACCAGGATGATGGCCGCGACATCGCCGCCGGAAAAGAGCGGCCTTTTCTCATTTGTTTCCACTCCGAACGAATCCACCAGCTTGAACAATCCCCACACAATCAGTACGACAGGCCAGTAGCGCGCAAGCACTGTCCATAACGGGATGGGATAGCCCACATTGCGGGCAAGAATCAGAGATCCAAACGTCACAAATACAAGTCCCCAGAAAATGGAACCCGAAATTCTGCGTCTCACAGTGTGTCCTTTCCCGACGGTTCCGACGGTCCCGGCGGTCCCGACGATCCGGATGGACCGGATGCTCTTTTCTGGATAGACTCCACAATCTTCACCGCTCCAATGACAATCAGAATGACGGGCCATAGCCGGCCGAAGCTGAACGTTGCGGGAAAAAGGTTGCTCAGCAAAAACAGGACGCCCAATACGATAAGAATCAATGGACCCATCATTTATGTCTTCTTCTCCTTCGTCCGCAGCAGCAAAACCAAACCCGCAACGATCAGCACCGCTGGCCAGAAACGTCTGACTCCGTGAAACGAAATCAAGTCAAAGCTATTCAGCAGGTAGAGCGTTCCAAGTACGATGAGACCAATCCCGCCCCAGAATTCCTTATCCTTGATCCCGCCGGTGTGTTCCTGAAACTGATCGTAAAATCGATCGATCGGTGTAACGACTTGTACCCCCCTGGCACTTAGTTTTCGCTTTTTCGCCGTGTAGTAAGCCTCGAACGGCATGTAGAAATAGAAAGCCACTGCCAGCAAAGCGGCGCCCAGGTTCGTCAACATTCCGAATATCAGAACGTGGATCGCAGCCTTGAAATACTCTCCGTTGTAGATTGCTCCGACACCGGGAATTAAACCCAGTATGAAGGCGGTGTCGGGATTGTCTCCGCCTATGGTCTGTGTGCCCGGCCCCGTAGACGGGCCGTTGGACTTGCCTTCGGACTTCATGGACGTATCCAGACAGTTTTCGCAGTACACACTCTCGCGCACCTTGCGGATACAGTCCTTACAAAGCGCACGTCCGCACTGGGTGCAGAATGCTTCGCTTTGGATTTCCGCATGATTGGCACAATACATCAGGAATTCTCCATGAACTGGTCGAGTCTCGAGTGAATTTCAATGACCACCGGCGAGCGATAATAACTTCGGATGGCCCGGTCGTATGCACAGCTGACGACACCTTCGGCGCGGCTGAAAACGGCTTCTCGAACAGCCCCGCCTCCGATCCATCCCATTACAATTGCCGCGGTGAAGATCGCCAGCGCTGTGCGAGGCTCGCCAAGAGATTTCCAGAAGGAAGCGAAGCGGCTACGAAGCGACAGCCGTTCTGTTGGCGTATTGGCGACA
>Ga0184628_10000034_pt1 | contig 63733 bp, 85 predicted proteins | sample PLM4_5_b1_FD_133149 | JGI IMG/M metagenome (GOLD analysis project Ga0184628, IMG submission 133149) | Groundwater sediment microbial communities from an aquifer in East River, Colorado, USA - PLM4_5_b1 | ecosystem: Environmental > Terrestrial > Soil > Riparian zone | place: USA: East River...
AACCGACAGTAGAGAGACTTTAGGAGGGCTCCGTTTAAAAAATAACAACGCTGGAACAAGGCTCACAGACCGTCAGAACGAAGTAGCGCGCTTCGCTCGCGATACAATAAGAATAGTCGCAGAGATTATCGCTAAGCACTTTAGCGATGAAACTCTAATTAAATCCAGTGGTGTGCTCTTAGAAGATGAGTTACAGCCTGCTGCAATAATGGAAGAATTAGAAAACCCGATACCAAAACAACAACCGCAAAAACCAAATCCCGGTGGCGCGCTTGGGGGCGCTGCCGGTGCAGGGGGAGGCATGCCACAGGCTCCTGGCGGGCCTCCCCCGCCCAATCCTGTTGGACCTCCAGGTATGCCGCCACAGCCTCCAATGCCACATCCTATGCCCCCGCCTGGACCGCCTATGGGACCTCCTATGCCTGCACCACAGGCACCACAACCGGGTCAGCCGCCCGGTGGTAATGTAATTCCGTTCCCTGGTGGAATGGGAATGATGCCGCCCCCGCCGCCTGATCCTAAGATGATAATAGCCGAGCGCGTACAATCAGCTATTGACCTCTTACGTAACGACATAGAGCGTGGCTACAGGATAGACATAGAAACAGACTCCACTATCTTTGGCGATCAAATGCAAGAACGCCAGGACGTAATTGAGTTTATTACCACTATGACCTCGTTTATCGGTGAAGCCGGTACTATGGGCCAAGCCATACCCGAATTTGTACCCCTTGCAGGCAAAATGCTACAGTTTGGCTGTAGGCGCTTCAAGGCCGGTAGAGATTTAGAGTCTGCTATCAATGACTTTACCGAAAAGATGGCGAAAAAGGCTAAACATCTGTCTGAGAATCCGCAGCCAACACCTGAAGAACAAAAGGCTCAAGCAGAAATTCAACAGACTATGCTTGAGTCTCAGATGCAGCAAAAGAATGACGAGCGTGATGCTCAGAAACAAGCTGCAAACGATCAGCGCGAGTTCCAGATTAAACAGGCTGAAGATCAGCGCGAAGCTCAAAAGATGCAGATGGAAATGGGCATAGCTCAACAGGAAGCAGCCCAAAAACAAGAAGAAATGCGCATGGAAATGGAGTTTAAACAGCAAGAACATGCCATTAGAATGAAGGAATTAGAGGCTGATTTATATAAATCCCATCAAGACCACCAGATGAAACAACAAGAAATGGGGATGAAGCAGCAAGAAATGTCCATGAACTTAGAGCATAAAGAAAAAGAACACACCATGGACATTAAACAACAAGAAAAGCAAGGTGAATTAGACGAAAAAGCTCTTGCGCACAAAGAAAAAGAGCAAAATATGAAGCACAAAGAAAGAATGAAACCTAAGCCCAAAGCAAAGCCGAAGGCCAAAAAATGAACACGCAAGAAATAGATAAAATAGTCACGGATCGGCTTCGATCTCACAATTTAATCCCTGTTGGGAAAATACACCAATCGGCGCCGTTTTACTATAGGTTTTTTACTACTAGCAACCGAGTGGGGAATTGGGGAACTATAGAGATATCTATCAAAAGAGAAGAAGATATCGAAGCCAAGATTATTGATTGTGTAACCCGTTATCAGAGGATGATTGCCCGGTGACTGTATATAGACACCAACCCGATAACCCCATGGCTAATGAGCGTGGGATGGTGACTCTAGAAAATTACTATCAGTATAAATATATGTATGAAGACGACAAAAGAGCTGTAATTGGTAACCAAGTCGTAGAATTACAGTTTATTACTGATGGTATGAATGAGACTTGGCACCCAGCCAATGGCAAATATTACACCTCTAAGAAGCGCTTTAGGGACGAAACTAAAGCTCGCGGCTGCATAGAAGTAGGTAATGAGATAAAAGAGAAGCTTAAGCCCCGTAAACACATTAGAGCTTCAAAACGACAAAGGAGAGATGATATAAAGAGAGCCCTATGGGAAGTCCGCAACGGACAAAATACTTATCATGGAACCGAATACGAGAATGTTTTTAAGAAGAAATGATCTTAAAAATGTTTATAGGTTGACTATCTTTATAGCCCCCAAGTAGGAATAGAGCCATGGCAAAAGATACCCCAGAAGTCGAAGTTTTCGAGCAGCCGTCAGTGCGCGACTCGATTATTGCTGCGCGTGAGGAAGTAGATGCCCAAGACAAAAACAGAGAAGATGACGAAGTTAAAAGAGACGATGGCCCGGCGCGCGAAGACAAAGAAGACAGACAAGACAAAAAAGAAGTCAAAGCCAAGCCAGTCAGTAAATCCGAGTCCGAGCCCGACGACGAAACAACCGACGATAGCGGAGACGCTGAACCAGTTGTCGAAGAACCGAAAGTCAGCGATAAGACTGAGGTAAAGACTAAAGCTCCAGTTGGATGGACTAAAGAAGCTAAAGCAGAGTGGGCAAAGCTTCCAGAACACGTTAGAGCGTCTATTGCCAAGCGTGAAAAGGAAGTTTCCGATGGTTTTGCGGGCACAAAGCAAGCCACAGAACGATTAAGAGAATTTGATACCGTCATAGCGCCTCATATGCCAGCTATTCAACAGTTTGGCGTATCTCCAGCGCAAACGGTAGGCAAGTTGTTTGAATGGTTTACAGTGTTAAGCCATCCGAACAAACAGGTGCGGCAAGATGGCTTCAAGATTCTTGCCAAAAACTTTGGAATAGACACACAGGAATTTGCCCCTCAACGGCAGGTTCAAGACGATCCGCAGCAGTATCAAGAACCAGAACAGAACAACCAGAATGATAGTCCACCTGCATGGGCTCAATCATTAATTGAGCGTCAGCAGCAATTGGATGGCATGCTGTCTACTCAAAAGCAGCAAGCTACCCAGGATTATGTTAATTCTTGGGCTTATGCCAAAGACGCAAAAGGTGAATTAATACGTCCACACTATGAGAAAGTTAGAGTGGCAATCGCTGCTTTAATTGGTCAAGGTGTGGTCCCCTTAGAAGCTGGCCAAATAACTCAGGATGTAATGCAGAAAGCTTATGAAAAAGCTATCCGCGTTGATGATGAGGTTTGGGCTCAGGTTCAAGAGGAACAGCAGGAAGCAGCGGAAGCTAAAAAACAAGCTGAAGCTGTTAAGAGAGCAGCGGCTGCAAGAGCGGCTAAAGCCAAAGCTGTAAGTATTAAACCCGGTGCGCCTACGCTTAACGGCGCTAAATCTGGCAAGCCCAATGGTAAGGTTTCTGTTCGAGATAGTATTGATGCTGCCATCAAAGAAGCAATGGGATAACTTAGAGAGAAACAACGATGGCGTTTCCCAATCTTTCAGAAATCACGACTACTACCCTGCGTAATCGCACAGGCGTATTACAGGATAACGTAAGTCGTAACAACGCACTTCTGATGAGGCTCAACCGTAAGGGTCGCATCAAGACTTTCTCTGGCGGTCGTACTATTGTTCAGGAACTGAACTACGCCAACAATAGCACGTTCCTCTGGTATTCTGGTTATCAGACCTTAAACATCAATCCTTCGCAGGTGTTCACTGCGGCGGAGTATCCGATCCGTCAGGCTGCTCTGGCGATCTCTATTAGCGGACTTGAGGAGTTACAGAACTCTGGCGAGGAAGCTATTATTGATCTGTTAGAGGGTCGCGTCGAGAACGGCGAACAGACCTTCATGAACGGTCTCTCGAATGGTGTTTATGGTGACGGGTCTGTCACTGGTTCTATTGGTGGTCTACAGCTCCTTATCGCTGCTAGCCCTGCCACTGGTACTGTTGGTGGTATCGACCGTGCATCATGGCCGTTCTGGCGCAATATTAGCTTCTCCGCTCTGACTACTGGCGGTGCAGCAACATCGGAAGCGAATATCCTTAACTATATGAACCGTACTTGGGTTCAGGTTGTTCGTGGCCGTGACTTCCCTGATCTGATTGTCGCCGACAATAACATGTTCACTTTCTACATGCAGGCGTTACAGTCGATTCAGCGTATCCAGACTGAGAATGGCGCTCCCGATATGGCTGAGGCTGGTTTCCAGACTCTTAAGTATCTTAGCGCAGACGTGGTGTTGGATGGTGGATTCCAGGGTTTCGCGGGCGATCCGCTTCCCCCGGAATTATCTTCTAGCTCTAGTGCAGTTGGTGGTGTTCCGGCTTCTACAATGTATTTCTGCAATACAAACTATTTACATTGGAGGCCGCATAGCCAGAGAAATATGGTTCCTTTAGACCCGGATCGTTTCTCTGTAAACCAAGATGCGATGGTTCGTCTGTTAGGCTGGGCTGGTAACGCCACTCTGTCTAACGCGTTCCTCCAGAGCACAATCACCACGTAATACGCTAAACTAAGCGAGGTACTAAACATGACTATTCTTTCTCGGTGGTACACCATGGATAACAAGTTGGGGGTAAACCTCAACGTTGTTTCATCCTTTGGTCCCGTTAGTGTTTCTGACAGTGGTGACGCTCTTGCGTATCCTGATCCTATTGGATACATGCCAAAGCTTGGCGACCGCGTACAGGGTAATAACGGCTCTGAATGGATGTACGTTAAAGCCGGTTTGACAGTTACTGCGTTTAATGCAGTAGCTATTAACCCGAACTTTAGCGTACAGAACTTAGCCGCGTCGCTTATTACTTCTAACGCTTATAGCTATGGCGTTGCACAGTTCCAGCCGGTAAACGTATCTGTTGGTGCTGCTGGCGGTGGCGTTGCTAATGCTGGTGAGTTCTTCTGGGCGCTCCTGAAGGCTAATTCTGGCATTCGCATTAACGCAACTGGTACTAACTCTCCCGGAGATGGTCTGTATATCTCTATGACCAACTCTGGTCGTGTTGCTGGTGCTAGCTCGATTGGTCTTATCGCAAGTGGCGGTAGGCTCAATGGACTTATGTTCCTTGGTAGCGTTTCTATCGACGCTATTACGGCTAGCTCGTCGGCTTCTGAGTTTGGTATGTTTAGCTACATTGCTCCCGCCGGTCAGTGGGCTGCAATCACTGTCTAACATGAAAACGTACCAAGAAGTACAGGTAGAAGACAAGATCGCCAGAGTTTATCCTGGCGATTTTGTTAAATTACAAGACGTACAAACTAATGCGGCTACTCCATCTACTGTAGCTATTGAAAACATAAAGAAAAATTTAAAGTTAAATCTACATAAATTAGAATTCTTACCCGAATTTAATAAAGTTAAAGGGCATAATGTCCCTATAGCTGTAGTTGGTGGCGGCCCATCCCTAAAGAATCACTTAGAAGAACTAAAGCAATTTAGGACTATTATTGCTTGTGGCTCTGTCCACGATTATTTAATATCTAATGGTATTATACCTACTTACGCTACTATATGCGATCCTGACAAAATAAGTCTCAATTACTTTAAAAACCCGCACACAGAAACAAAATATTTACTCTCAACTGGTGTGGATGAAAGTATTATTGAGCATTTTAAAGCCAACCATAATCAAATTATACTTTGGCACTGTCACAGTGCAGATTATGACGTTAAAGAAATAGAGAAATTAGAGGGCAGAGAGTATCAGGCCATCAGTGGTGGTTGCACAGTAGGCTTGAGGTCTATTAATATAGCTATAATGATGGGGTATAGTAACTTACATATTTTTGGCTTTGATAGTTCTATGAGTGATGAAGAGTGCCACGCATATAAAGTAAGTGAAGAAGAAAAAGACAGTTTTGGTAAAATATGGCAACTCAAACTAAGAGATTTAAAAAGGGATGATGGACAAGGTCCAGGGGATAAAGTATATAATTGCTTAGGGTATCAATTAGCTCAGGCTGATAACTTTAAGAACTTCTATTTTAGCTTTGGCAGGCTATTTACACCTACTTTTCACGGAGATGGATTACTCCCTGATTTATTCCAACTAATGTTAGAGTCTATAGGGGCAGAAGTAGTGCCGGGGGCGGCATGATATTAGATATTCCACATCAAAAGCTAGATTTTCGTAGTTCTATGTTGGTCCCCTCTGGCCCACAGATGGACGAAGATGAATTTCAAAAATTAGAAGTAGTAAATACCCAAGCAGCTACTCCCTCTAGCATAACTAAACTCAAAATATTAGATAATTTAAAGCGAAATTTACCTACTTTGCACGGTATGCCAGAGTTCAAGCAAATAAAAAGTGAACCTATAGCTCTTATAGGGGGAGGGCCGTCTGTATCGAACTATATAGAGGAAATTAAAGGGTTTAAATACACTATCGCCTGTGGGTCTGCACATGACTTTTGCGTTAAGAACAATATTATTCCTACTTACGCTACTGCTTGCGATCCTGATCCAATTACAGCTAATTATTTGACTAAGCCTCAGATATGGACCAAGTATTTAATAGCTTCAGGCTGTGATAAGAAGGTATTTGACTATTTAAAAGGGTTCTCCACTTACATTTGGCACTGTCACAGCGACGATTATATGGATATGCGCGCACAAATGGGTGGCGAATATCAAGCAGTAGGTGGTGGTTGCACAGTTGGACTAAGATCACTATCTATAGCGCTTATGCTGGGGTATTGGGATATCCATTTTTATGGGTTTGACAGCTGTATGGGCGATAATTTAGAGCACCACGCGTATGATTTTAGTGATGAAACCGAGGAAATAGGGCAAATATACACAGTCAGATTCGGTAATGAGAAAAACTCATTTAAAGAAAAAGACTATAAATGCGCAGGCTATCAGTTAGCCCAAGCATCGCACTTTAAAGAGTTTTACTCTCAGTATTGTAACGTGTTTAAACCTACTTTTCACGGGGATGGGCTGCTCCCGGCTATGGTAAGACACATACAAAACGAAGAAGCCCGCTTAGGGCTCTCTAAAACGAACCAAATGGAGAATTTAAGAGGGTTATTGAGCCAACCAGAAGGTACAAAGATATGAATGACTTCGCAGGACTAAACAAACCCCAAAGCATCAATTGGAACTCGGCGGCACGCGACTACGGAATGGTGAGTTTCGGCAATGATAGCATGTTAAACGTGCTATTTTATACCCGAAGCGTGGTTAACGAGCAGAAATCTCGTGATATGGGTAAGCCGCACCATGATGCGGTGGAATTTGTGCGTATGCAGCAGCCTGGGGAGGCTTCTACAGTCATTGAGCGCCCTGTCCAGGAAGCAGATAAACATAGGTTCCCTCGTCAATATACGCTCTATCTTAACAAGAAAGAGCAAATCCCCGAGGGAACCCCTATTGAGTTGTTATTTCCCAATAGCCCTAACGTAGCTGACAATCTTAAGGGTTGGGGAGTATACACAGTTGAACAGTGTGCAGCTATGAGCCAGCACGCTATTCAGAATATCAATATGGGTGGACAGGACTATCAGAATAGGGCTAAGAGTTATCTGGAGAATGCGTCTAAAGGCGTTAATTTCCACAAGCAGATCAAAGAGCTTGAGGAAATGAAGTCTAAATATAACGTCCTTCAGCAGAACCATAACACGCTCCAGCAGCAGTTTAGTGCTCTTATGGCTAAGTTGGAAGACCCCAACAAGAACGGGTTATCTCCCTCTTGGCAGCCTAACTATGACGCACAGGCCGAGCGATTAAACTCTAATCATCCTTCGCACGAAGTAGCACAAAAGAAGAAAACCAGAGCGACGACAGCTAAAGCAGAAGAGTTTGGCAGTGAATAAGTTAGACGGTGTCGAAACTGTTCTTGCAGTTAACACCGAAACACTAATAGACCAAATAACAAAAAATACACAACTAGGTCTCACAAACCTAGTTGATGCCCCTTTCTTTAGAGAAAGCAAGCAAATTGCGTTAGTTGGGGGAGGGCCGTCCTTGTCTAAATACTTGGACGAATTACGTGAGTTTAAAGGTCCAATAGTAGCCTGCGGGTCAGTACATGATTTTCTGGTTGAAAATGATATTAATATGGATTATTGTATTGTTTGCGACCCTGACCCTATTGTCATTGACTATATGAAGAAAAAGAACTACACAACTAGATATTTGGTAGCTTCGCAGTGTCATCCAGATGTATTTGAACATCTAAAATTTAGTAATACACATATATGGCACGCAGGCGGAGATAACTTAGATATACTAAAAGCTTTTACGGGAGGTTCCGATGTTATCGGTGGTGGATGTACAGTTGGCTCACGGGCTATTATTATTTCTATGTGTCTCGGGTATAACGATATTTCCCTATTTGGATTTGACTCTAGTTTAAGTAAAGATTTTAAACATCACAGCTACGAGTTCCAAACTAACCAAGAAACTATCGGGAATATCACCGAGATAAGATTAAACTCACCTGATGACGCAGAGGTGTTCCATTGTGCTGGATATCACGTAGCACAGCTATTCGACATTAAAAAGATTTTGGAGCTATACGCGAGCCGTGTAAGGTTTAGAATCCGATGCGATGGTGCCTTGAGCCACCTGTTTAAACTAGGTATCGAAATATCCGCTCAGAAAAAGGAAACATAATATGGCTACCGCACAAAACCTTATGGCCTACGGCATGGCGAGCCCGCTTGCCCGTCGCATGGGCCGCACTCCCGTTATTACCTCTGCTTGTGGCGCTACGTCCGGTCTGGCCTCGCTTATTGGTGGCGCTCAGTATCTCACCCTAGTAACTATCACGGTCGGTGGCAGCTCGTCTGCGGGCCTCGTTCTGCCGCAGATTGGTGGACAGGTATCAGCTACTTCTGGCGCGCTTCTCGGTGATGATTTCTTTATTCAAAATAACACCGTCGGTTCTATTCTGATTTTCGCCGCGAATAACGCTCTCGGCAGCGCTGTTACGCTTTACGGTAATGCTGCGTCGGCGGCTGGCACAACTGGAATTTCAGCGCCTACTGGCCAGTCTGTGTTACTACGCCCAATTACGGTTAGCACTTGGGTCTACATGAAGTCTATCGTCTCAGCGTAAGAATAAACCCCATAGGAGTAAACTATGGGAAGAACAGTCCTTCAAATGGTAAACCAGGCTCAACGGGAGCTTGGTTTACCCGTTTCCACTACAGTAGTAAATAACCCTGACGCTACCACAACCCAAATGTTTGGGTTGCTCCAGTATGCTTTGGAGGAGCTTAGAAAAGTTCCCGATAAAGGCTGGACTAAATTACAAAAAGAACGCGATATAGCCATAAATGTGGCGTTTACAGCTACCGCAGTAATAACAGAAAACAGCGCAGATGTTATTATCTCTCCAGGGCTAGCAGCTCTCGGCATAAATGAAGATAACTTTGATTCGTTTGCTATATCAGGTAATGGTATCCCTCCCGCTGCCCGTATATTAGATATTATAGACGATACTCATATAACAATGAGTATGCAGGCTACCGCCGACAGCGACGGCACTGTTACCATCGCTGATTATATATATGATATGTTTGGTGCTATCATATATGATATGTTCGGTGAGCCTATTTTAAATAGCACAGATGAAATCGCAGCGGAAACTATACAATTCGGGCAGGATACTTATTCAGTGCCCTCTGATTTTGACGCTTTTCAGAACTATACATGGTGGGACAGAACTAACCATTGGATGCTAATTGGCCCGACCTCGCCACAAATAGACCAATGGCATAAAAGTGGTATAGTAGCTACTGGCCCTCGCAGATATTGGCGCCAACATGGCCCATATCCTGAGAATTTCCAGATTTGGCCGCCTCCGTTTGAAATAGTGAATCCTATTCAAACAGTGTTTGAATATAAGAGCACTTTTGCGGTGCAAGTAGAAGGTGGTACACACGAGTTCGCTGCAACTTTTGAAAATGACAGTGATACTTGTCTCTTGGACGACCGCGTTCTTATAATGGCTATTAAATGGCGATTCTGGGAACAAAAAGGCATGAATTGGGCCTCAAAACGCAAAGAATATGACGATAGAGTTAATCTCTTAATCGCTCAAGACGGCGGTGCAGACACGCTACCGCTATCACGTCGTCAAACAACTTGGCTTATTAGCGGCGCAAACGTACAGGATGGTTACTTTCCGGGACGTAACACTTAATGCCTTGGATTAACCCATTACATGAGCAACTAGTCCAAGCGGGTAAAACTCCTTATTTAAACCCCGATGTGGACGTTAAATTTATCCCCGCCCCGACAGGCGGTTGGGATGCCATTAGTCCATTGGCTATGATGGACCCGCAGTATGCGATTATACTAGATAACGTGGTAGCTCGCCCCGGTTGGATAGAGCCAAGAGGCGGATCGTCTTTATGGGCTCCAGAGATAAGTTCGCAGCCTGTAAATAGTCTAATGGCTTATAGGCCGGTTTCTGGCGTAGAGCAACTATTTGCAGCTACCGCAGATAACATTTTTGATGTCTCCAATGTTAGTGCGCCTACTTTAGTTGTTTCGGGCAAAGGCTCCGATAAATGGCAATACATTAATTTTACCCCGGCTGGCGGGGATAACTACTTAGCTATGGTTAATGGTATAGACCCGTATTTGACATATGATGGCTCTACTTGGACCGAACAAGCTATTACAGGTGTCCCGAGTGGCGACTTAGTAAATATATTATCGTATAAGCGACGCATATGGTTTTTACAAAATAACTCTACAGACGCTTGGTATCTAAGCACAGATGCTATCGCTGGCGGTGCCTCTGTATTTAGACTTGGCTCATTTATGACCCAAGGTGGATATTTACTAGCTATGGGCACTTGGACCTTAGATGGAGGCCAAGGCCCCGATGATTATTTAGTATTTATCACGAGTAAGGGCCAAGCTATAGTTTATACAGGTGTTAACCCTGCGTCAGATTTTGTGTTAAAAGGTGTATTTGACTTACCGTTGCCTATTGGGCGTAGGTGCTTAACTAAAGTCGGTAGTGATTTGTATTTAATCACTATACAGGGGCTTTTACCTATCTCGCAAGCTCTACCCTATAACCCTAGCGGTGTTAGGAGCGTGGCGCTTACAAATAGAATACAAAACCAGATGCTTATGGCTGCTCAAAACGGATATCAGTATTTTGGCTGGCAGACGATAAGTTTTCCTGGCCAGAGTTTAATATTGATGAACGTTCCTATCGCTGAAGGTGTGGAACAACATCAATATGTAATGAATCCCATGAATGGCTCTTGGTCAAGATTCACAGGTTGGAATGCAAGCAGCATGGAAATTTTTAATAATAGTCTTTATTATGGTACTAATGATGGAAATGTTGCGCTTGCTTATTGCGGTTCCCAGGATTTAGGCGCACAGATAGAGGTGGATATTAAGTGTGCTTTTAACTACTTAGATCAGCCGGGCCGCGTCAAGAATATGAGTATGCTTAGGCCATATTTTAGTGTAGACGTGCCTATAACTATACAGCTTGGTGTAGACGTTGATTTTGCAGATAACGCACCTACTTTCCCCGTAAATATCATTATCCCCACGGGTACTTCTTTATGGGATGTGGCGCTGTGGGACGAAGGCATTTGGTCAGACGCTAAACAGGTAATTATTAATTGGCTTAGTGTCCAAGCTCTCGGCACAGCTATGGCCGTCCGGTTAAAGATTACTCTTGGCAATGAGGAGCCAGATGAAATAGTATATTCTGCTAGCGGCTCTGGTGTCCCGACTATCCAAATAAACGTATTTGAGGCACTTGAGCAAGCTGGTGGGCCTATTTAATGGATTTCATAATAGGTAATGAGGGGTCATTACAGGCAAATATAGCCAAAAATTGGCTAGAGGATCAAACTGGCGATGAATTTGAGAACACATATAGCGCCATGGCGTTCCACACGAATGATCAAATAAAAGCAGCAGCGTTGTTCACTAATTATAATGGCGCTAACGTAGATTTACACTTCTTTGGTCCTAGGCTAAGCCGTGGCACATATAGACAAATACTAGATTATGTGTTTAACCACCTTAAATGTAACCGAATGACTGCTATACCTTTGAGGTCAGACACAGCAAGTATAATATCTCTCCCCAGACTAGGGTTTAGACAAGAAGCGATCCTTAAATATTATTATGGCGTTGACGACAGCCAAGATGGCCTCGTATATGTCATAACAAAGAGCAAGGCCCTAGAATGGCTTAAGAATAAGGGTGCTAAATGAGTTCGCTGAGCGCGCCTAAGCCGCCTAAAGTAGATGATTATCAAAAGGTTTCTGGTCTTCAGACAGAAGCCAATACTAAGGCTATGAATGATTTATACAATCTTTCAGCCGCTAATCAGATTAATCCTTATGGCCAATTAACTTATTACACAGACCCCGTTACGGGGAAAATGACTGCTAATCAGCAGTTAAGCGCAGATCAACAATTCCTACTAGATACTCTACAGCGCACACAGGGCGTAGGTGGCACAGACGCTGGTGAGTTATTAGCTAATGCTAATTATGGGGATGTTCCTGATTTTGGTAGTATGTCTAGTCCGTTGGTAGAAGAACGGCTAAATGCGTATACTCAATTTAATAAACCTTACTACGAATATGCAACACAAGAATTAGACACTAAACTCAGAAACCAAGGTATTGTCCCTGGCGATGAGCAATACGACTTCCAGATGAAGGCTCTTAGAGATCAGCAAGCTACACAACAATCTAAAGCGGCGTCTGATTATGCTCCGCAAGCTTGGCAGCAAGCCGTTGAAAACTATAAAATGCCTGCCGCTATGGCCGTTGAATTAGCCAAATTTGGCTCGCCAGCGTCGCTTATGCAAAACCTTTGGAGCACTCCGCAGGCACAAGGTTCGCAGGGCGCTAACGTGATTGGTGCTAATGCTAATATGAACAGCGCTAATATGGATCGTTATAAAGCCGAGATGCAGAACCGCGCGGATATGATGAAAGCTATTGGCCAAGTTGGAATGGGTGGGGTTATGCTCGCCACTGGTGGCGTTGGCGGATTAGGGCTAGGTGGATTATCTAGTTTAATGGGTGGCGGGGCTATGTCTGCCGACGCTTTCCAACAACAGTTTATGGACCCGCGATTTAATGGCGGAAATAGCTACTCAAGGTAAACAATGGCATATATCCCACAGCCTAAAGACGTTACGAATTTTCTAGGGAGTAACTTAACTCCCCAGACATATTCGAGCGAGGCACAATTTAGATCGCCATCGCCTCCCGCTGCACAAAACTTTATGCAGCCTAGTCCGCAGATGGCTACTGGTATGGGGCCAAGCCAAACACAAATAGAACCGCAGGCTGCGTCTAATCCTGTTGCAGCCGGGCAAGCTACACCACCTAGTCCTTGGCAATCATCGTCTGGTCCGAGTATGGGTAATATGGGCGCAATGATGGGTGGCGGCGGTATAGATTTACAGGGTATATTAAAGATGCTCATGTCCGGTGGCGGTAATCCTCAAGGCACTATGACCGGGGCGGCTGGTGATAGTAGTATGTCACCTGGAAGCCCTGGCGGTGCATGGGGTATGGCCGGTGGTGGCATGGATAAATTAAAGTCTATGTGGGGCGGTAACGGACAGCCGATGCTTCGTGGATTATTCGGTAGTGCAGGTGCATAACAATGGCTGATTTCGGTTGGGAAAATCTATTATCCACGCCTTACGCTAAGCAGTCTCCAGAGCAAGTAAAGCGTGCTCAAGAGTTCGCTTATGCTTTAATGAAATCAAAGGATGGGAGAGGCAGTACCAGTGGTTATCAACCTATTGCAGATGTTTTGCAGACTATAGCGGGCATACAACGCCTAAACAATAGTACAATTGGTGATTATAATCAACGTCAAGAGGCTGGATTACGTCGGGCCGATACTGTAGAGGATGCACAGCAGTTATTAGGCCGTAGACCTGTTACATCTCCAAATAAGGGTATTACTACAGGCGCTATTCCGCAGGTTAAACCTCCAACCGGCCCTAGAAATAGTGTTGGTACTGACCCGGCAGTCAATGCGGGGGAATTACCTGATGATAATATAACTTTCCCCACGGACCCCGCGCCTAGTGTTGGCGATGCGCCGCCTGGACCTCCGACTAGTTTACCCCCAGGTGATGAACCTACTCCGGGACAAATTGAAGGCGGCGGTATTGGTGAAATTAAATCAGGGTATCGTGGCGTTGCGCCGCAGATACCTCCATTTGATGCTAAAGTAGACAAAGCGGACCCCGCTAACTTTAGAATAAATGATTATTTAAAGAGGCTCACTGGCCCTGAATCATCTGGCGGTACTAATACTAAGGCTACGGGTTCTTATTTTGGTCCTTTCCAGATGCAGAAAGGCGCCTACGGCTTAAATGATAAAAGCACTCCTGAAGATCACATAAGAGCAGCTCGACAGAGAACTCAAGAAAACATTGAGTTCTTTAAAAAGAAGTCCGGCGGTAAGTTTCCTACTGAAACAGCTTTACATCTTATGCACAATCAAGGTGCAACAGGCGGCACAGCTCTTTTAACTGCCGATCCTGGCAAACCGGCTTGGCAGGTAATAAAAGAAGCTACTCCAGGAATAAGTGATGCATTGGCTAAACAAAAAATACGAGGTCAGATAGGTTCTGGCGCAGCTCTATCCAAGAAAGCAACTGAAGATATTACCGCCAATGAGTTTCGTCAGTATATGGACGATAAATTCAATGGCGGTTGGAAAACCAGAACTAATGCCTTACCGGGCCAACAAGCGGGTATGATGCGGCTTGGTGGCGATACAGACCCTAATAATCCAATGTTGAAACAAGCAGAAGGAGCGGGGGATAAAGTAGCTCAGAATTTACCGGGTGTTCCGCCGCCTACTCCTTTGCGCCATCCCTCGCCTAATTTAAGTAGAGAAGAATTAGGTAAATTCTTCGCTGATCCGCGCATACCCGATGAGGTAAAAGATAAAGTACACGAGCAAATTAACAAAGCTGCTACACCGGATGAGCGCGAAGTTACAAATGGCCATCAAGAATGGCGTCCCGGTAATCCTACCGATCAGAATTTACGCGGCAAATCAGATACAGGCACAATGAATGTTGGTAATATTAGCGTGCCTTATACTACTTATAGGCACCCGGATGGTAAAACCGAAACTTTATTTAATATTCCAGGACATGGTTTAGGCTCTATAGAGGATTTAAAAGCTTGGAGCCGTAGACAGGGTGCTTTAGATACTCGTGAAGGGCATCTAGCTACTAAATTTTCGGATAAAGAAGTTGATATTCAACAGCGCGCAGAAGGCGCCGCTAGAAACAGACAGTTACTTGGTATAGCCCGTCGCATGGCCAGTGATGATAGTTTCTATACGGGCACCGGCGCAAATAGAGTATTAGACTATACTAAAATAGCCTCTTATGTGACTGGCAACCCTAATTGGTCCGGTAACGTAGAGGCTTTCTCTAAAGTTATGGCTGGTGCTAATATTGCTGGTCTGGAGGCTTTTAAAGGTTACGGTCAAATTCGCAACCCTGAAATTGAACTTCTACAGCAGTCGCAAGGCACTATAGCTAATACTCCACAGGCGATTAAAGCCATCATTACAATGAATGAGAAAGCTAGCGAGCGCTTAGAGGAAATAGGCGAAAAGATGCGAGCCTATCGTAAAGCTAAAGGAAGGATAGACGAAGGTTTTGACGAAGAATTAGCTAAATTCTATAAGGATCGTCCGCTTTTCACAGACGATGAAATTAAAGACTACAAGAAAACATTGTTTGGTGAGACTAAGAGCGTAAAAGGTAGGTTCTTTGGAGGTTCTGTGCCTAAAGAAGGCGATCCAGAAAAACCCGCCCCGGCTAAGAAAAGAACCTATATTCCAGGTCAAGGATTTGTGGAGCAGTAATGGCTGACGAAGGACAAATTATCGACGTTCCTGGTCTTGGCGAGGTCACATTCCCTGCGGGAATGGATGATAAAGCTATAGCCGCAGCTATTGAAGATCACTTCAAATCCCCAGGTAAATTTGCTAGAAAAGATATTGGAACAGCAGTACCCACTAATGCCCCTCGCAGGGATAGATTACAAGATGCTATGCCTGATTGGATGGGCAGCATATACGGTCATTTAAAAGACCCCGGTTGGACTACTCATGTCGCCAAGGGTATCCCTATTGCTGGTAATTATGTAGAAGATACTCCAAATAGCAAAGCACTAGAAGAAAACCATCCTTGGGTAGCTAAAGGACTAGAGATTGGTGGCAATGCTGCTTCTATGGTTGCCCCAGCTGGGGCTGTATCTAAGGGAGCAGCTGCTATAGCGCCAGGACGGACCCTAGAGGCTATACTGCAAACAATTCTAGGCGGTGGTACAGCCGCAGCCAATACAGCAACTAAAGAGGGTTCTACGTCTGACGACGTTAAAACTAGTGCTTTACTAGGTGGCGCAGGGGGCGCTATGTCGCCTGTAATTGGTAAAATATTTAGTCCGACTATGGACAAAGCTAGGTATACACCAGAGCATTTATCTAAATATTCCTACGCAGAATTAGAAAAAATGTTTGGAAAAGGGGCTAGGGACGAAACTAAAAAAATGATTAAAGATAAAATATCAGATTCTTCTCTTATGTCTGTTGGCGGAGGTGTATTGTCGTATTTAATGGGAGGTGGCCCATTAGCGGGGGCGGCAGGAGGGTATGTTGGCTCTAAATTCTCAGAGCCTATTTCCAATATCTTGGCTCATCTGGTGTCAAATCGTACTTTCCACAACAAGGGTGGACAGGCGATTTTAAACGCGGCAGGTGAAACAACTGGCGCTCAATTGGCGCCCTAGTGTTAGTCATTAATATGCCGAGGGTCACAAAAATTAATACCAAAGGCCAGAACTCATAGGCACAATAGATCAAACCAACAAAGACGAGCTTGAACATAGTTGCATCTCCATCTAGAGTAAGGCAAGAACAGTATGCCACGTAATAGCTCAGGTGTCTACACTTTACCGCAGGCGCCTTTTGCGCCGCAGACGGTGATTTCTAGCACCGCAATGAACAGCAATTTGAGCGATATCGCGACCGCGCTCACTCAAAGCTTAGCTACAACTGGTGTCTCCAGCATGTCTGGCCAGTTCAGGGCTGCTACGGGGTCCGCTATCGCTCCAGGAATAGCCTTTGCTTCAGACCTCAATACAGGGTTCTATTTAGCGGGTACTGACCAAATCGGCTTAGCGGTTGGTGGTGTTCTATCTGTTACATTTAATAGTGATCTTAGTGTAACATTTGCAGGCGATGCTAACTTTGCTGGTGGCGCTACATTTGGAGCTACTACTAGTGTAACAGGTGATTTGAGAGTAACAGGTAATATTATTGTATCGGGCACAGCAACTAACACCATAGGTGGCGCACAGTCTATTGTAGATATAGCCAATGGCGGCGCGATAGTCTCTACTGCCAGTGTTAATATAGACAGATATATAGATATCCAGGAAGTAGGTTCTATACCTGGTTCTGCTCCAGCTGATACTCTTAGATTATATATCACCGAGAGGGTTATAAACTCTGGCGCGGCTATCCCTGTAGCTAAAGATGAAAACGGCACAGCTTATCCATTGGCACCGCTAGCTAATCAATGTAGATTAGCTAAATCTGGCACTAAGTTGGTGTTGAGCCCATATGCGGGTAATTTATTATCTATTAATGGCGTGCCGCAGTCGATAGATGACGCTGGTATTAGCTTAGCAGCATCCAACAGCGCTGGCGTATTTGTGTATATCTATGCGTTTATGACTGGCGCTCAGATGACACTAGAAATGAGCACTACAGCGCCATCTATTCAAGCTGGAACAGGCATCCCACAGAAACTAGGCGATAGCTCTAGATCGCTTGTTGGAGCAGCTTTCACCGATACAGGTGGTGCATGGGCAGACACAGATGGTAAGCTCTGGACGTTGAGCTATTATAATAGAGTACCAAAAGCATCCAGAACTACAATAACTGCTAGTTTAAATGCTGTAGTTTCAGCAGGTACATATGTAGAAGTTGACGCCAGTATGAGAAACCAATTTATTAGTTGGTCTGATGAGCCGATATTCCTAGATTCAAAGGTACAATGGCAGTTTAATAACGTAACTGCCGCGGCTATGCAAACACAAAATAATGTTGATGGCGGTGGCGGTGATTCAGCAATAGGCCCATACATCCCGAATCAGGCTCTGACAACAATGAATATTAATCACTCAAAAGTAGCCCCCGGCTCGCTAACAGAAGCAGCAGTTCACTACGCATCGCCCTTTATAAAAAGCTTTGGCGCCACAGTCAGCCTTATATGCTCACTTGGCGCTAGTAGTGGCGAAGCTACAGCTATCTATGTACAGATAAGAGGCTAGGGCAACGGTGCTTTACCATTAGCCTTTGCATCTGCATACTCTTTCTTCCTATCTATATATCTCTGCACCGCGGGAGTAACTAATGGCTTGGATTCTTCTTTGGGCGGCGCAGATATCAGGTTCTTTATACTTGCCCCTCCTAATAATTGAGCTAGCAGATTTTCTACAAAGATATCTTTATTGAGCAATCGCTCCCTGAGAAGCTTATTTTCAGCCTCCAAAGTAGCTACTAACTTACTCTCCCTGGCGTGCATTTCCTTGATTGTCTCAATGAACTCCTCCATTGAGTCCAGGATCATATTAAAGCGCTTCTTACGCATCCACATGGTACGCTCCTAGTAGCTAGTCTTACTTACCTGCCATTGCTCACTGATATCCCAATCACCGGGGGGATGATTCTCATTCCATTTCTCCCTTACTTCTTTTAAAGACGGAAATTCCAACATTCTAGTCTTAGCATTTCTTGTCCTGTGCACTCCTAAGCTTTGTAAAATTAATATTTTTGATTTTTCACTTATTTTTTTAGCGTCCTCATCTAATTCATTTATATAATCTAATAGTGTTCGTGATGGTACTGCCCATCTGTCCATTCCCACATATTCTCCAGGGAAAAAACCATTCTCTAGTAAATTTAAAATACAACGATCTGCTCGTGTCATGCTCATATATTGTTGCTGCAATAATTCTTTTGTTTCTGGTACGTTGTCTCGCGGATGCCAACCTTTAAGGTCATATTTTAATAAATCATATAGCATAGCTTCTCTTCCACCGTTGTTCATTTCAATCCAAATTGGAGTAAAATATCTTTTACGGGAAGCATCTGTAGCACTGCCTTTGGCGTATCTATCATCAATTTTATTTATAAAGAATCTCCTACTATCTTGCGATGCAGGTATGACCCATTCATTGTTTGTACTCATTACTATATGAAGCCTGTTTTTGTCAAGCACCGGGTCCATAAACTTAGACTCTCTTGTGACAACGGACTCCGTTATAAGATTCTTTAAGTTACCTTCCACTTCTTTGTCGCCAGGATAATAAGCTTCGTCGGCATATAAGAAAACTATCTTCTTTAAATGCCCACTGAATTTACCTGTTAGGTGATCCCTTTGCGCTATTTGTGTGCCGTGCGCGCCAAACAATTCTACAAACTGTGTAAGAATCAAACCTTTGCCTGCGCCTTGTTTTCCTTTAAAAATTAGTGCAACTTCTGCTCTCTCGTGTGGGTTTTGCACACACCAAACAAACCATTTCATAACATACTTAAATATAACAGGGTCTTTGTTGCACAGTATATTCCATATATGTTTCTTGGCTCTTTTCCAAGTCCCTTTCTTTGGCTCTACTTTGAATCCTTCCCACATATTTAAACACCCCATATGTTCTTTTGGTTGCGATGGATCAAACACTATAGTTTTGTAAGTTCTTCTGCCAGAGTTTTTTAACCACCACACGCCTTGCTCTACAAATTTAACTCCATCTTTCCCAACAAGCTCAATAGAACGGTTGCAATATTGTTGTTTTATAGTATCAACCGATACAAATTCTATCATTTCTTTGTTGTATACCGCGTTATACACTCTGCACATCACCATAGATTTACCGCCAACGAAATCAATAAAAGCGTGCTTATCGTTCATTTCTTTTAGCTGTAAATCTTCTTGCATGTTGAACAAAGAGAAATCAACATCCCCTTGTTCAGCGTCATTTATTAAGTCTTCTATTGTTTTTTTCTTTTTAGCCATTGTTTCTCTCTATCAACAGATCGTTCCAGTCTTGGCCCTCTGGAGGCATAGTTATCTTAATCTTACGCCCTTTTTTAGCGTAATTCTTCATAGCTTTCTTGGAGTTTTGTATCCCTGCTTTGTCACTATCTGAGCAAAGTATTATATTAGTAACGGTATCAGGTATGCTAAGATTACCATAATTAGTGGCATTAATAGTACAAACAACAGGGGATCGGCCCATCTGAAGTATGGATAGAGCATTTTCTGGGCCTTCAGCCACATAGAGTTTATCATTTGGTTGCCCTCCAAACCATATACCAGAGCCTTTGATTGACCCCAGCGCCATCTTTGGTTGTTTTAGATTTGCTTTGGCTCCATCATCGGATAAGTAGATTCTGTGAATAGCTGATAAGTTACCGCCCCATTGGGCAGAAACGTAAAATAATAAGGCTGGTATAAAAGCGCCCACCTCGGAGTTAAAGATTTTCCGGTGGTATCGGATAACTTCATCTTCCCCACTAACATAAAGTCCACGTCCCTGTAAATACTTTTCCCCAAGGGTATCTTTAATGTACTCACATTTTCTCCATGTACGCTGGGCGTTCTGTAGTTTTTGGAGTGAGAGTATTTCTCTCTGTTGTTCTTTTTCTTTGATGATCTTGGCGCTGATCCTAAGTATATTTTTATCTTTACCTATCTCACTAAGGTTACTTTCAAGCCTTCTGGCACTTTCTTGATAGTTATTAATCTTAAACAATCTTCCGCATAGCCCAATAATGTCAAATCCTCTATTTGTATCGGCTGCTTGGTCGCCAATAAAAAGGAAGTCTTCTTTAGTGAATCCGTTACCAAAAGAAGCATACTGTTCGTCAGTAATTTTGTTACCGGCAAAGTCAGCCCCAATTCCTTTTGTAATATTGAAACGGCACGCTCCAAAATTGGTGTCAGCGCGTAGCGGGTTGATAAAGTCATATTCGTCCTCCCGTATTTTAGTATATTGAATACCCCAATACTGTAACAACGCTTCAAAATTGAGTAGCGCTGTTTCTCTCAAGACAGTGTACTTGTTCAAGGGGGCGCCCTACTGGTAGTGTACTCTGTAGCTTTGAGCTACTATTGGTTGTGTGTACTACTAGCCTAGACTAGACCATGGCCAAAGTCAAACGCTTTCTTTACTTCTGTATGCTACTATATACGCTGTAACAGAGTAGGAGTTGCGTATGACACTGGAAGAGATCGACGACAAGATATCTAGTCTGACACAAGAGCTTGACGCACTAGATGTGGTGTACCCATATGAACATGACAGCTTTGTTGCGGAGATCGCGAAGCTCCAAGAGGCTATCAAGCTCCACGCCTTGACAATATCCCTAATCACCCCTATAAAGTAATTTGATGGTTGTTGTGGACGCCCTCCCCCAACCTGAGTGACTGGCCTCCTAGGCAGCCCCTAGGGGGCCTCTTTTTTTGGCCTTGACGCCTACCCACGGCCAGCGTTACCTTGGGCGCTTAGGTGCCTTCTGGGGGCGCCTAAAGGCACCTAGGAACTCGGCACCCTAGCCCCCCGCTAGGTCTGAGAGACGCCCCCACCACAACCAAGCGGCAAAGCCGCACAACAACGGGCGTCCACAATGAACGATTTTCCCAACATTAATGCGTCTTACACCGACAATGAAATATTATATTATGATCGTTTACACAGTGAAAAGTACAGAGACACAAATCAAGACTTTTACGGTCACTGCTTACAGACTGCTAACAAACTAGCTTCTAACGCCACCCACAACTTTAAACTCTTTGATGCGCTCCGAACACGTAGGTTCTTGCCTGCGGGGCGCGTCCAAGCAGCATTGGGAGCAACAGAACGTGAAGTCTCTCCTTTTAATTGCTCTGTGTCACAGCGTATCGAAGATAGTATGGATAGTATTATGGCTGCCGCGAGCAATGCAGCTAAAATTTTACGACTGGGCACGGGGATTGGTTACAATTTCTCTAATTTACGACCACGAGGAGCGCTCATTAAAAAACTCGGCACAGAAAGCTCAGGTCCACTATCCTTTATGGAGATATTCAACTGCGTCGCTGGCACTATTGCTAGTAGTGGCCATCGTCGCGGCGCGCAAATGGGGATAATGAATGTTGACCACCCCGACATCGAAGCGTTCATTGATGCAAAGATGCAAGCTGGTACATTCCGTCAATTCAATCTCTCGGTCGGAATTACAGATTCTTTCATGGAAGCGGTGGCGCAGGACCAGACGTGGAAATTGGTATTTGGAGGAAAAGTTTATAAAGAAATCTCCGCCAAATACCTTTGGCACAAAATAACAAGGAACGCATACGAGAGTGCTGAACCCGGCATTATCTTTATTGACCGTCTCAATGAATTTAATAATCTTCATTATTGCGAGCACATAGATGCTACCAACCCGTGCAGCGAACAGCCTCTTCCTCCTTATGGTCTTTGTTTGCTTGGGAGCTTTAATCTGGTTAGTTATTTGGAATATAGCTCAACTGGTGCATTAGGCTTCAACAGGAAACAGTACATTGAAGATATTAAAATCTTTACCGAAGCTTATGATAATATCTTTGATAATTCTATATATGCTATACCTGAGCACAAAGAAGAAGCTATTAACAAGCGTAGGATGGGGCTCGGGCTCACGGGAATAGCCAACTGTATAGAACTACTCTGTGGAGAAGCTAACTATGGAGAAGCCAAGTTCTGTGAATGGTTGGATCAAATATGCGCCCTGCTCACGCACACTGCTTACTATACTAGTGCGGACTTGGCGAGAACAAGAGGACCGTTTAATTTATACACCCAGGATTATCTGGACAGTAAATTTATAAAGACCCTCCCGGAGTATATACAAAACAAGATCAGAGCCCATGGGATTAGAAATTCGCATCTTATTAGCTATGCTCCTTGTGGTACTATTAGTCAATGTGCTGGCAATGTATCTTCTGGGGTTGAACCTATCTTTTATCATAAAGTGTCTCGGGCCGTGCATATGAAAGATGGTAAAATTAATGTAGACTTACACGATTATGCGTATAAAAACTATAACTTCAAGGGTAAAACCTTGGAAGATTGCACTGTAGACAACCATTTAGCTGTCAGCGCTATTATCCAGAAATACACAGATAGTGCAGTCTCAAAGACCGTCAATGTAGCGGCTAGCTGCTCATACGAGGATTACGAGCAGATATATAAGCGTGCATATAGCATGGGGCTCAAGGGTATCACGGTGTTTCGCCCCACAGCTTTGCGAGGTGCGGTTATAGTATCTGCTAAACCTGAGAAAACGTTTGCGGATGCCCACTGTGTTAATGGCGCTTGTGCGCTCTAGGGTTGCACATAAAACCCTGTTCACGGTTTTGTGATCCCGCCAAGTCCCAGCTTGTGATAGGCTGGGGAGGACAGAAAGAGGGCGCACATGACCGAACCCACACTCCCCGATGCACTTAAGCTCTTGGCCAAGGCGTCCAAGAGCATTCTTGCCGAGGCTGAAAAGCTCGACAAATCCAACATACCGGAGTTGCTAGCATTCTATAAGCGAGTATACGATGGTGAAAATATTCTCGATGATCTACACAAGATTATCTCCGGCGTAAAGGACAAACTCAGTTATGAAACGATCCCCGATACATTTGAATCAATGGGGGTTGACTCCATCAAAGGCAAAGGCGGAAACTTTATTGTTGGAACTCGCTTCAATGCGTCGATACCATTCCCAAAACGAGAAGCAGGATATGCATGGCTTCGAGAGAACGGATTCTCAGCGCTTATCACTCCAACAGTTAATTCTAAGTCTTTGTCAAGTGCGATTAAGGAACATATTGAAACTACTGCGGTAGAACCACCAGAGGATTGTATCACTATCCATCGTCAACGCTACACAACAATAAGGAAGAACTAGCGTGTCACAAACAGAGCGTTTCATAGCTTGGTTCAAACAAGCCGAACGACACGAAAAATATGTCTATTATTCAGGAAACTCCCTGACAGATTCTCTACTCTCAGTAGAGATAAAGAAAATAGCTTGGACCCACGCTTGTCGTGGGTATGTGTATTTAGTACAAAAGAAACTAGGAAATGGTTATTATCACTTTTATGCCATCAAAGCAACCGTACCTATTCTAGATAAAAATAGATGGCTAGTACCTTTAGAGGCGGCACGAGACGACAAAGCAAGCAGACGTTACACACCTAGAAAACCAGTATCCCCCGAGCACATAGAGGTAAGTACACATGGCTAAGCAGCGAGCTAACGTTCCCGCAAAAATCAATCCGGTAGAAACTGGCATTATCCCGTTTGATAATGTCCCGGATTATCTCAAAGACAAAGCACAAACAGGCATGGAGGGGCTTGGAAAAGACGATTTCAAGGTTCCAAGGATTAAGCTGCTCCAGGCTCTAAATCCCGAGGTTCGGAGCTTCCAAGGCGAGGCTATTCCTGGCGAGTTTTGGCACACGGGCGCAAATAAATCCCTTGGTTCCACATTTAACTTTGTCCCGTTGATTGTGGGCAAGCGGGTAATCGTTTGGGACGCTAATGGCGGCGACCAAGGTGGTGATATTCTCGCTTTCTCCAAGAATGCGATGGATTGGACAACCGGAGGAAATAAGACCTTTAAGGTTAAACTCAAGGGACGGAAAGATGAGGTCACTTGGCAGACAGGACGTAATGTCGCTACCAGTGGATTGTTGGAATGGGGTTCAAGCGATCCTGAAGACAACAATTCCCCTCCAGCGGCTCAACTTACATACGAATATCTTTGTTATTTACCCGACCATCCTATGTTATCTCCTTGCCTCTTGGGGTTATTTAGGACTGGACTCGCGAACGCTCGACAGTTTAATACTAGCCTGTTTATGCTTCGTCGGCCTACAACCTCTATTATCGTTAAGTGTTTCGCTGACGAAAAGTCTGAGGGAAAACTGTCTTGGTTTGTACCACAGTTTAAGACAGCTGGATTTGCCCCACAAGAGCTTTTCAATACGTGCGAAGAAATCCAAAAGAACTATGCTGAATATCAAGCAGAATACAACCATAACGACGCGGCGCAGAAAGAGAGTTTACCCGACGACGATGGTAAGTATTAAGTGAGTATGGGGTCGCCGGGTAGTAGCACGATTATCTTGGTTGGCTGTGAGGTAACGTTGATCTTCTACAGTTTATCTAGGATGACCGATGAAAGCCGGGATAGAACAAGTGAATAGAGGACAACGGACCTATTTACTTGCCTAATGGTGCAACTCCATTGGCCCCACCCAACTAAAAACAAGTAGGGGAGTGCGTTATGCTAAGAGTATGGTTCAGGCTCAAGAAAGACGAGAATGACGAAATGGCTAAGCGTAGAAAGACCAGAGGTAAAAGTGTAAGGCACGGCAACGCGCCGTCGCCTTACAACAAGTACAATAAGAAGGAGTTTATCTATGGTGAGGATTATAAAAAGAACCACCTGAGAAACGGTGTTCTTTTTAGGGGCGATAAGCCCTATAATCCTAGTGTACCTAAGTTAGTCAGACAGGCAGCAGAGTAAATGTATCTCCCTGACTACTTCATTGGCGCTGTCTATAATAGATGGCGTCAATGCGCTCGTGGCGAAACTGGTAGACGCAAGAGACTTAAAATCTCTCGGGAAAACCCATGCCGGTTCGATTCCGGCCGAGCGCACCACAACGAAAGGAACACACAATGACAGTTCTAGCACCGTTAATGGCCTTGCTTGTAGGTATCCCATCAGTATCAACAATTATCACATTGTTGATTCACATTTGCGTAATCGCACTTGTTGTCTTCTTGATTATTTGGGTACTTGAGCAGCTTGGTTTCTCTCTGCCCGCGCAAGTAGCTAAAATCTTATATGTCATAGCTATGCTGCTTGTAGTGCTTATGATCTTGCAAGCATTCGGGATCGCGTAAAAACATGGCACGTAGCTTAGCCCGGTCAAAGCCGCCAGCTCATAACTGGCTGATCGCTGGTTCAAATCCAGCCGTGCCAACCAAAAAGAAACAAACACAAAAAAACAGAATAGCGCGCCTCATGCGCATGGGTTTAACTGTTGCTCAAATGATCGAATGCACTGGAATGCATAAGAGCACAGTTAAATCCTATGTGTGGCGTGTGAATAACCCTGAGCGAACAAAGAAATTCTACAAAGATTACTACATAAATAATCGAGAAGCTAGACTAAAATATAACCGTAAATACTACAAAGACAATAAAGAAGAAATAAAAATCAAGAATGCTGAATATTGGCTTACATACGAGCGTAAGCCTAAACATAGGAGCGTAAATGTCTGAAGTAGATAAATTTATAAACATGCTCAGTGCCGATAAACCTCTAGCCCTGGACACGGAAACCAATGGACTTAAATGGTCTAAATGTGGTGTCTGTGGCTATGGAGTGTCAGACGGTATCGACGTGGCCTATGTTCCTGTACGGCATGGGGGCGGGGATAACATTAATGATCCTGTGGCTTTCGAGCGATCTGTGGGGCAGATAATAAGCAAGAGGAAAACACCCCTTACGCTCCAGAATGCTAAGTTTGACAAACATATGTGTTATAACCATGGTATAGAGATAAATAATACTAAAGACACCATGGTAGCTGGCGCGCTATTAAACGAAAACCAATTTTCTTTTAGTCTGGCCAACCTGTGTAAAAACTACCCAGATATCCCCCAGAAAAAAGGGAAAGACCTCTATGAGTATTTGGCTGGACTATTTAGCGGAAAACCCGACGCCAAACAAATGGGTAACTATTTTAAGCTCTCTGGTACTGATAACCTTGGCGTTGAGTATGCTTGCGGCGATAATATTAGTACATTTCTCTTAAGCGAAAAACAAAAGGACCAGTTGTCTATACAAGGGCTCGATAAACTATTTGAATTAGAAAATAAGCTGACCCATGTATTATTTAAAATGGAGCGCAAGGGTATTAAAGTAGACTTAGAGCGCTTTGAGGCAGTCAAAAAACAAATAACCGAGCTTCATCTAGAAGCTTACAGAAACATCCCTATAGGTGAAGACTTTGAGGTAATAAATGTTAAATCCTCGAAAGACCTCAAGAAATACTTTGAATGGTGTGGGATTAATGAATGGCCGCTCAATGCGCCTACCGATAGATTTCCTGAAGGCTCCCCAAGTTTCAATAAAAGATTTCTCAAAACAATCAATGAAGGCTTGGTTATTCTTGAAGCACGTAAGTACGACCATCTTATATCTTCTTTTATCGAGCCTCTTCCTAATCATATACATAACGGCCGTATACACTGTAACTTCAACCAAACAGCCGGTGAATACGGTGGCGCCAAAAGCGGGAGGTTAAGCTCATATGAACCTAATATGCAGCAAATCCCTAAGCGTGATAAATTTACAGGGAAAATATTTCGCTCTATGTTTGTTCCTGATAACGACTTCATTTTTGTTGAGTTTGATTACTCTCAGTGTGAGCCAAGACTATTTACACATTACTCCCATGAGCCAACGCTCATTGCTGGCTATAATAGCATTCCCTATATTGATATGCACATGGTTGCTGCTCAGTATATGAATATCAGCCGCGACATAGCCAAGAATTTAAACCTTGGTATGATGTATGTGATGGGGTATCCCTCGCTAGCTGGTCATTTGAACATTGATGTAAGCGAAGCCAAGTATATGTCTCAGCGCTGGCATAGGACGTTTCCAGAGGTTTCCAAATTCACTAAGGCAGCCGCCAAAAGAGCCGAGGCGAGGGGGTTCGTTCGGACCATCCTAGGGCGCCGTGCAAGGTTTCCCGACCCGCGTTGGAGCTATAGAGCCGCGAACAGGATCGTACAGGGTGGATCGGCTGATATCCTCAAATATAAGATGGTAGAGCTAGATCAATGGCTCACAGATAATAACTATCACGACGTTTGCCAGATGTTATTAAATATCCATGACGCTATCTTGTTCCAGGTTCACAAAGACCATATGCACCTGCTTAACGATATCGAAAGGATTATGTGCGATGTTAGGGGCGAGCCGTTTAATCTGGAAGTTCCCTTTGCCGTGGAATACAAACAAGGTGTGACTTGGACAGAGGCTAGCTATGGCACGCACTGAGGAGAATAATTGGCTATTGGATAGATTTCCTAGAAGAATATACTGGCGCAAAGCTAGAGGCTGTTATTTTTGGAAAGATGAAAAGGCGTGTAATTTTCCAGTTTGTTTTTGCTATCCAGAGTGGCAATGGGAGAAAAAACAAAACTGCAAAGTGGTCAACATAAAGGAGAAACCAAGTGGATCATTTTAGATACATAGACACAATCAGGCGTCCAGACGGAACTCTCAGACCATGGCGCGAACATGATGTGCTAGCCCGCAGTGAAGACTATTATAACGGGGTGCGCAGAGACGAATATTCGTATAGAGCCGAAGCAACTAGAATTAAAAAAATGGAATACGCTGATATGTATTGGGTAAGGAAATCAAAATGAAAGATGAAGCAGCATTTAAACGCCATTTCAAAAAAAGCGTAACTGCCCAAGGCGGTTTCAGTATAAGTCTGAGTGCCCCAATGTTAGCGGGCATACCTGACTTATATTGTGTACTGCCAGGGTTCGCTCCTGTGCTCTTAGAAGCTAAATGGATGAAGGAGATAAATAATAAAACAGATAGACAAATACCCATAACTAAAATACAGAAACACTACCTAGAAAACTGTAATAAAATATACCCTGGCATAGCTTGGTGCTTGGTTGGATATCAGTGTAACACCTCTTACTATGCTGGATTATTTGACACTGAAGATAGAATTACAACCGGCACAAAAACAACTGTTAGAATATCCAAGCACTCAGAGTTATGGGACGTTAAAAGGCTTTTCGAGTTGTATGTGCCCAAAATGAACTATGTTTACCAGAAAGAAAGCTGGACAGACCCGTATAATTGTGCTAGCGTCTCATTTCCTGCTACAACTAAAGTAGCGATAAATAGGATTGAGGGCATAGAAAATGTCAAGCTGGCCGTTCCCCCACATAGAACCTAGGCAAGTTCAAATTGAAGCTCTGGCCAAAGGATATGGCAAACAAGGCTTTGCCTATTTCCTACGCCAACGTTTGGGCAAGACCTTTATCGCTTGTGCTGAGTTCGCCAAGCTACAACAGGATGGCTTAGCTGATTGGTTCTTGGTTATTTGCCCGAACTCTCTCAAAGAACAATGGCGCGAGCAGATAGAAATAGCTGATCCGTTTATGCCTATCTGTATCTATCGCAGCCAAAGCAAAAAGACGGTAGACTATTTCTTCTCCAAGAACAAAAAAGGTGGTGCGCTTATCATTAACTATGAGAGCGTTGACGCCTTTATGAAGGAACTCTATTGGCAGAAGTTCGACACAATCAAAACGTATGTGGTGGCAGATGAGAGTACAAAACTCAAAGAACCAGGAAATAAGCTTACAAAAGCTTGTGTTGAGTTGGCTCAGTTATGCTCTTTTCGTCGTGTCCTTACTGGCAAGCCTATCGCTAATTCTAATGCTGATATGTGGGGACAGCTTAAATTTATTAATGCTACCAGTCGTAATTTCTATCAACATAAGTATTATTTTACTATTATGGGGGGTTTTCAAGGCCGAACGATTGTAGACAACGTGAACACTCACATTCTACAGCGTGAAATAGAGCCCCATAGTTACATAGCTCCTGATAAGTACATCAAGGGCTTCGAGAAAGTCTATGAACCTCTTAGGCGAGTGGAGCTAACCAATGACCTACGAACTCTCTATAGAGAAATGGAAACAGCTTTGTTATTTGAGCTCAGTGAAGGGCTTGAAATTACAGCGCCTATTGCCCTTACTAAGTATCTGCGGCTTCAACAAATCAGTTCCGGTATTGCTGGGGACCCCGACGGGGTGCAGCACAATCTTATTGAGCCTGCAAGAAATCCAAAAATCAAAGCAGTTCTTGGTATCCTCGAAGATGAAATCTCCAATAAATGTATCATCGTTTGTCGTTTCAAACGATCAATAGATAATCTATTAGAGGTGCTGACAGACAATGGCTATAAGTGCGCTATTATGCGCGGGGGCATGGGCAAAGAACTAGAAGAAGAAAAGAAGCGCTTCACAGACGGTGACTGTAATATTCTCATAGCACAAGAGCAAGTGCTAAACTTTGGACACACTCTACATGGGCCAGATGATAACCCATGTGATAGTATGATCTTCTATGAGAACAGTTTCTCTCTAATCAACAGGGCTCAATGTGAAAGTAGACCTGAGAAGTATCAAAGAGAAATGCCTATTTCGTATTATGATCTGTATAGCTCCAAAATGGATCGCTATATCCTGGAAGCGCTCATTAAAAAAGAGGACGCGTCGCTCGCGTTAATGAACTATCAGCGCTCTAGCGGAATATTAAACAATACTAACTTCAACCAGGATGACGCAGCTTAAAAATTATTAGACTATAGACCTGTTGTACCCCAGACCTTAAAAGTCTGGGGCATTCTTTTGTCCCAAGCAACAGGTGAACAATGTCTGATTTAATTCCTGCGCCGTTAGTCACCATGCGCGAAATTACTGGTACTCTAGAGGAGCCCGGCGCCAGCGACAATCCAATTATAATGAAATGGGCTGACGCAATAGCTTTGCGTTTCCCGGAAATGAAGCTCTACTGCGCGCAGTACACTCACGATAGCATTCCGTGGTGCGGCTTATGTGTTGCTTATGTCATGGCTCGCAATGGTATCAGACCCATATTTGGGCCTACTGACACAGATAAATTTTTATGGGCGAGAGCTTGGGAGAAATTCGGAACTCGCACAGAGGAACCCCAATTAGGAGACGTATTAGTATTTCAGGGACACGTATCACTATTTGATGGCCAAGAGGGAGATTATTATTTATGTCGTGGTGGCAATCAATCTGACGCTGTAAAAGTATCTAAGTACCATAAAAGCTCTGTTATAGCTATTAGACGTCCACCTGAGTCCACAGCCACTACACCACAAGCTGCTGTGATCCCAATTGACAAAACAAAGAGATTTACGTCTATCACTGCCACTGTGTTTGGTGGCAAAGAGGACATAAACGAAAGTGCCTATGATGGTCACGAGATTACTGACGAAGAATTTGGTGTAGCTTTACCCGCACGCTTCAGCGGGGTAAAACCTAGAGTGAGGGTATTCCGTGGCGACCGTTCGGTGGATTGCAATATTGTTGACGTTGGCCCATGGAACACTAATGATAAATATTGGGAAACCAACAGTAGACCACAAGCTGAATCCGGCAAAGACCTTACGGGGCGACCTACCAATAAATCGGGTATTGATTTAACTCCAGCCGCCGCCTTAGCTCTTGAGCTTAATGGTAAGGGTTTGGTTGATTGGATGTTTATTCCTACAACTGTAGCCAATAACGCGAGAGTTGAGAAGATTGTCAGAGATTCATCCAAGAAAATGAGGTTATTCGCATCTATTAGAAATTGGATGAAAGGTGGCATTGCTACAGGTGCAGGGCTGGCTACAGCTGACAATTTTGGATTATTTAATTCTTGGTTAGATATAGGAAACGGCAAAATACCCATAATAACACTTGCATTACTTGGAGCTGGTGGTGTTGGAGTATGGTGGTTAATTAATTCTCTCGATAAAATGTCAATGGATGATTACAAAGCTGGGCGTTGGATGCCTAGTGAATTATCCGAGGACAATAAAATAACCCAACCGGAAACGACTGGCGATGATACAGAGCCTCGTTGATAATTGGCTTGGTTGGCTAGGATTGGGGGCAACAACTGCACTTGGAGTTGCAGCTGTGCTTCCTTTCCTGTCTTGGATTCCAGGCGTCAGTATAGTTCTTAGAATTGGCACCGCGATATTTGAAATAATGTCGCCTATCCTACAAGGGATAATGGCTGGTCTTGTATGGCTCTGGAGTAATGTAATCTGGCCAGGGTTGCTAGATATAGCGGACAGTGTCTCTACTATATGTACAGTGTTAATTCTCATGGGTGGAATATTTTTATATACGAAATTCAACCACGACATTGAGATCAGAAACCTGCGTCGGGAGTTAATCTCCACACAAGTTGCAGTTAGAACCCGGAGGGATGAGATCGAGCCAACCGAGCAAGAGCCCCAAATAGGGCTCTGGAAATTGCTTCCCTGGAACTGGTAGGCCGTGGTACTCTCAGGGCTCAAAACCGCGCCAGCGAGCCCGCTAGGCGCCTCTGGGGGCACCATGGAAACGATAGACGAGCTAAAGGCAGCGATTGCCAAGAGCAAGGAAGACGCTGATAATATACGCAAGCACCTACACAGAATAGAGAAAGAATATTCGGATTGGGAAGATAGAGTGTGGCAGATAGAAATGGCTGTAGCAGAAGCCGAGAAAATAACGGGGCTCACCAAAGAAGAAATAATGGCGCCTAAAGATCCATTTGAAGGATTGTTCGAGTGATGACCATTGACTTACATATTCTAGTGAGCATCGTTCAATTATTCTTGATAGCCATTGGTGGTATTGGTACAGTTTGGACATTAAAGTCTAAGCTAGATTTGTTAATCCAAGAGACTTCTATTAAACATATAGCTAACGTAGAGAGATTTAAAGATATAGAGGATAAATTAGATACTCTGTCACACACAGCTGTTGAGATTGTAAAGCAAGAAGCTAGAATGAATAGTATAGATATTAGATTGCAAGAATTATCCAATAGGTTAGTAAGTGGTTTTAAGCGGCGCCCGACCTCTAGAGCTTAATATAAGTAATTTGTCCCTCCATTATATCAATAGTCTGCCACAAAAAACCATGTTTCTTAAAGAAGTTAATTGACTTATAGTTGTTAGGGTTGATATTAGCTTTAAAAATACAGTCTGGGTACTCTTTTATTATAGTCTTTAAAGATTCTCCCCCATATCCTTTATTGTGATGTTCGTTTAATATAAATAATCCAATCTCATCAGTCTTAGATATGTATATACTCCCCACCCGCATCATTCCATCATAAATAATAAACCATTCTTTATATGGTTTTAGCAGTACAAACTTCTCGTGATTAGCATAAGTGGGCATCTTTTTATGCGATATAGACTGATGCGGCAGACGCTCGCCCAAGAGCCTATATAAAAACCTACAGTGTGAGTGTAGCACATTTGAGTCATCTGAGTACACTGACGCTAATATAACCATTTTAATGAGCCTTCTTAAAGAGCCAATAAGTTAGATTATCCAACCCTGTGACGCGCTTCCAAAAGAAACCATAATTTAGGCATTGAAGCGGGAAATTATCTAAATACCAGCTACCAAAGTCCCGCATATAGAGCGCTTCATTCTGGCCTCTATATGGCTTAGTCTCGGGTTCTGGCCGAAAATACTCTACACAGAAGACATATTTATTAGATAGCCTATAAATCTCCTTAGTGGTCTTTAATAAATCATCAGGGTGTACATGAATTAACACACCAGAAGTGAATACCATATCATATTTTTGTATTACGCTCTCTGTGCTGGGGTATATATCTGTAGCTATGTTTTGATCTAATAATCTTAACCTAGCTCTCTCATTAATTTCTACTGCGCCTATTAATACCTTCTCCTTTGCTATTTTATAGAGCGTATCTATGGCTTGGAGATTAATACCGTTGCCCGCGCCAACTTCCAAGATAGAGTGCGGTATGTCAGGGCCAAAAGTGTTTAATACAGTAGACCAAAACATAGTCCTGTGTTTTAAGTCTTGGTCAGTGATAGCGTTCCTCGCTGTGTAATCATCCCCAAACTGCCCTTCCCATAGTTCTTTTTGTTTGGTCATACTGACACCTTTATGGGCTGCATTTTTATCGGCTCATGGCCCCACTTCCAGTCTGCGCTTAGTTTCTCTATTCGCTCTATATCCTCTGGATTGTCAACACAGAGATCAAGGTGTGATTTATTTTTATGCTGGGCGACACAAGCAGTATTTAATTTACTTAGGTTTTCAACCATCCAAGTTGTAACGTGCTCTTTTTGCTCGTCAGTGGTAGCTAACTGAAACGCTGCATCTAAACAATCATAAGTAAACGCTTCTGTATCATAGCCTTTGGGGTATGTTCGCTTTGGATAACAGTTAGAGCAGTAATCTAATTTACGCCAAAGAAGCAGCTGTAGCACTTCACTGCTAACATAGGGGTTAAAATATGGACAATCAGCAGTAATACGAAGAATAATATCCAAGTTAAAGCACCGAGCAGCAGAATGATATCGGGCCAACACATCGTTCTCATCGCCACAAAAATTCTTAACACCTAGTTTCTCCGCTAGCTGGATCATAGGCTCACTGTCTTCTGTGTCGGGGACAGCGACTATGACATAATCTATGGGTATACCCTTCTCGCCTCTTATTTGCAGGGCGCGCTCTATGACGTGCTGAAGCACTGGTTTACCATTGAGCAAAGCCATGGATTTGCCAGGGAATCTTACACTAGTCATTCTCGCCTGGATAACCACACCTATTATTTGTTTCTTTTTGCGGGGGAGATATTTGATAACGTTATTCATTCTATCCTCATATCAAAACCCTTGGATTTAAGATACTTCGCACAAGCTCTTGGGGTGATATCTTTATATAGGAACATTGAGCCCGCAGCGACAGCGTGCGCACCGTGTTTGAGTGCTTTCTCCATGTCTTCAGGGCCAGAGCACCCACCATTGACTATAACAGGGATATCCAGCGTATCACAAAGATAATAGAGTATATCTGTGTTGTACCCCTCCATAGTGCCGTCTTTACTCATGTCTGTTAATAGTATTTCTCCGGCCCCACTTCGTTCCAAACCTTTTGCATGTGTAATATAATCAATATATACATAGCCGGGATGTATATCTATAACAGAGACAATAGCTTGACTGCCAAATTTTATGGCTGCTTTTTCCACTAACCAGTAGTTTGTCTTAATAGCTACTTTGTCAGCACCAGCAGAAAGGAGAGTATTAATATCACCCAAAGACCTAATACCGCCCCCGAGAGTAACAGGACAATAAAGCTCTTTAGTGTAATCTCTAATGCGTTCTGCATCTATTAATCTCCCTTCGTTAGTAGCTTCTATATCAAGGATAATAAGCTCATCTATGTTGCGCCGCTCCATTACCCTTATGTGCTGCATAAGCGAGCCTACGGTCCTATATGGCCGCTCAAACTTTACAGGTTTGACCACGTTGCCTTTGCCGTCAGTTAATAATATAGGGATTATTCTGGTTTTGAGGGTCACAATAATCCTTTCCCTATTTCAAACTTGGGCATAGGTAAGTCCGTGTGGTTCCCAAAGGTAAACAGCTCTTTGTTTGTGAATCTCTTTATTACTTCTATATATTCTTCTATCGTACAATTAACTTGTCCGAGTATTTCTTCAAGACTGACTCCGAGATATGTACGTGGATACTGGCCGTCCCATGTGGCACAATGAGAGATACCCTCTGCTCTAGTAATTCTTTTCCGACGAATGTGATTGTTAACGAGGTCAGTTGCTCTACCAAATCCGTATTTAACATATTTAAGATAATCTCTGAGCCCGGTCTGAAGGTTGTCAAGATTTTCATAACCGTATCCGATCCCTTCGACGGGCTTTTCACTCCATCTGAATCCATGTTTCTGTGCCTCTACAGCGTTTTGATATCCATCCCAAGGAAAATAATATCCTAGAAATACTCCAGTAGGGTTCTTAAGCGCTCCACCATTGGGATATTTGTAAAAGTGTGCGCTGTCTTCCGGCAACAACCCTTGCTCTATGAGGTCACTTACCCGTAGGCCATTTAAACCGCCAAATTCGCTTAACCAGCGCTCGTTTAGGTTCCTGCTGGTCTGAGCAGCGGCGGGGCCACCGTACTCTGCTTGCGGGTTTTCGCCCCAGAGAACCATGGGCACGCTTAGCTTATGCGCAACATGAATTGGAACAGTAAATATAGTAACGTGTTCGGCATAAGAAATGTCGCCAATTTCCAACAATGCATGTTTAGCGATTCCATTTCTGACTCTGGAGTCCACAGATATAGAAATAACATCACAGCCAAGACGACTAATATTAGTAAGATTACGCTGCCCGAGGCTAGACAGAGAATCTGTAGTTGCGTTAACAGCCAGAACTTTAAGTCCATATTCTTTCGCCTTTATAATTTGGTAGTGGCTGTCTTTACCGCCACTGACCGGGACAATGCAATCGTAGTCAAACTTCATTTGTTTGATTGCAAAGACCAGTTTCTCAAACTCGTTGGCTCGTTCTTTCCAGTCTATCTTATCTCGCTCTTTGAAAGCGATACAGGCTGCACAGAGTCCCTTCTTATCGAACCATATATCGGGTTTAGTGCTAGGATATAAGCACTCTTTGCAGTATTTCATTTATCCGTATTTGCCTTTGGAGTTTGCTCAGATTGTAACTGTTGTACAAGCCTAAACATTTCTTGTGAGAGTTTCAGAAACTCTTCATTCGGAAGAATGATCGTAGTTCTAGCTTTCTCTTGATAGAGCGGATCATCTTCTTTGAATAACTGCTCACAAAAAGCTATGCGCACAGCTCCCGGCATAGAAGTGAAGTAAAATTTATTACTATAGATCGCGGGCTGATCTATAGCTATTTTAATCATTTCCTTGGTGATTTGGTATGGCTTAGGCTCAGTCATTGTTCGGCTCCTTATATTTATAGGCTCCATGAACTTCTGAAGGCGGTTGAGGCTTCACTGCTACATCTTCCGGCAGAGAGATTCTCTGGGGTTTAAATATAGCTCTATTCATGGCCATAAAGCCCTGTTGAAAGTGTGTCCTGGCAATGGCTAGCCAACGATGATCTAAGTATGCCTCGTTGATTTTATTCCATTCGTCTACTGCGCGCAGTAATCTTTCCTCGCGTTCTTTATTGGCGTCAACAAGCTCTTGAGTTACAGGCTTAACGTCTTTATACCCAAAGATAGGTGGCGCTTTGAATCCACCTTGTTCCTTTGCGTCAGTCATAGTACATATCTCCTTTGAGTGGTGTTCCTGCTTTGATGTTAGTCTTCGCAACCCTTCCAAGCACGTTCTTGTATTTGTAGGGCTCCATACCATAGCTAGGTCTTATGCTCCTTATGTTCTCTGGGGTTAACATTTCTCCTTCTTTGATATCTTTCACCACATAGAGTGACCTTCTAAACTGGCGAGAATCTTTCTCGGTGTCGTAGGGTGTTTTCTGGCCAGCGCTCCAAGCAGCTAGGCCCATCTTTTTGTAGTGCTCAAATTCCTCTGGGTATAAAGAGAACTCTTGATCTTCACTAGTCACTCCTAATGTGTCATTTTGAAAGTGCTTCTCGATTATCTTGGCGCCTTTGGCTACTGCGCCCAACATAGCTCCCATATCGTCGCAATGGTCTGAGAAGCCCACAACTATAGGATAGAAACCCTTTAAGAAATCTATTTTCCATAAATTAGCTTCATCTAAAGGATGTGGATATTTACTGACACAGTGCATTAAGCAAGAATTAGCTGGGTTAATAATAGATATAGCTCTATTTATCTCTTCTGGGGTGGCCGTGCCCGTAGAGAGTAATAACGGTTTACCCGTTTTAACTACTTTGGTTATTAGCTCTGTATCGTTAAACTCAAAGCTAGCTATTTTGTAAGCTGGACAATGATTATATTCTAATCTTTGTAGACCATCCTCGCCAAATACAGAAGCGAATAGGTTTATTTGATTAGTCTCGGCAAAGTCAAATAAGCTTTCCATCCAATCAAGAGGCGTTTGTGTCTTATAGTAGAGAGCATATAAATCTCTACCATCCCATGGGCCTCCTTTGGCTAGAAATCCATTGTTAGTTGTCATTTCATCGGGTGTGTAGCACTGTATTTTCACAGCGTCGGCGCCAGCCAGCTTAGCGGCTAACATAGTATCTTTGGCTCGCTCCAGTGAACCGCCATGGTTGCAGCTTATCTCGGCTACAAACAACGGGGGAGATTTTGGGGTTATTTCCTTGCCAAAGAGGTTCACGGTAGTCTCTCCCACTGACAGCCAAATAGTAAATATTGCATCTTGCGCCAGAACCAATTGGGTACTTTTTGATCTTCTGTAAATTGTATGTAATAATTATCCCCCATGCCGAATAGCTTACACTTCCAAACGTATTTGGGCTGTGCAATAGAAACAAAGTCACCAGTCACAGGCGCATCTATTAATTTAAATGTATTTTCTACTTCTGGAAATGTTACATCTTTATCTTCAGTCATTTGAATATCTCCAGCTTGCTCAAATCAGGATAATCATCGTTGGGAAGGTCTGGGTTATGTTTCTTCAGATAATATAACCTAGTTAAGCCCTCGGCGGCAATCTCCGGGCTCATATACATATGCCAGCCAAGCTCTTGTATGGGGTCATTCTTTGGCGCTATGCCTTCTGTGCGGCCATCGAAGCGTGCGCGCCTCGCCCAAATGTCAAAATGTGGATCGTTATGCAGAATTGCTCCGCCTTGCTGTATACCTAGAATTTTAGACCAATGGAAAGAGACACATTCATATGTGAATGAATTACCAAATCTAGCTTTATTTCTCGCGAGCTTATATTGATCCCATGTAAATCTTCTGGCACTATCAAATACCTCAAAAGGTTTTAATTGATATGAGCCGATCCAATCTTCGTCCCTGAATAGTACATCAAAACCAGCGTGCTTTATTTGCATGGGCACACTTAAATATGTGTATTTAGGTATTTCTACAGCGGTAGTTATTTGGTTGTAGTTCTTATTAAACTTAGATGGTTGCTCTATACCTATTCTACGCTCGTTATATTGGTATTTTAAGGCAAGAAAGAGAGCGTTGGTGCAACTGTTGACTGCCACACAATACGGTGCGCCTGTATACTCACTGACGGCAGACTCAAATTTTCTGACAATCTCGAACGGATTTTCCATTGCTGTTTCCAGTACCTTTGAATCTCTCTTGTCTTGTTGTGTGTTGTGTGCTTTCGGAGATTAACTCCCGGATTCTTCATCCTGTGTACGTCTGGATGATTTGGCCATTTGTACGTTATATAGTTGGCTGATTGGTTTCTTCTTAGGACGGCCATCGGTTGCCCTCGGTTTATAGGTGTTATTGACTAGTTTGGCTCGGGGTCTGAGTTTTACTTTACGAGACATAGTGTTTTATACTCACCAATTATAACAACGCCACCACCTTTGGCTAAGCATTCAGCTCTATATTTGTATTCGTTCTGCCACCATATATCATTATAGTAGTGAGTTAGACCTATTAGTGTAATTAACACTAATAATACACTCACTATTCCTATTATACATTCCCAACATTGGTGTGCCATAAGTGGTATATCCTTCACAGGTAGCCCATTTCCTTTAGTTCTGTCTTTATGTCCTTTACACTCATCCACACGTTGTTCTCCCCACTGGACTTCGGCAGGGTCGAGATGTTGTATTTCTCGCATTCGTCCTCCGTAAAGAGGTTTTCGTGTATTTTCTCGCCTGGACGTATGCCTGAGAATTGATACATATGCCCAAAGGCTTTAGCTAGCTCTAACACTCTAAAGCTTGGCATATTGGGGATAAATAACTCATTTCCTTGCATCTTATTAAGACTATTGAATGTGAACTCCACAGCTTCTTCTAGGCGCAACCAAAACCTAGTCATAGCTATATCGGTTATTTGCAATGGCTCGCCTTCTTTCTTTAATCGCGCAAATAAAGGAATAACAGAACCATTAGAACCGCACACATTACCATACCGGACAACGCTAAATTTAGGGCCATATTCGCCTCGGATATTGTTAGCGGCAAAGAACATTTTTTCCATACAGAGCTTAGTTGCACCATACAAATTAATAGGCATAACAGCTTTGTCGGTTGATAGCGCTATAACTTTGGGCCAGCCCGATGGCGCTATTGGACTATTCAAGCAACAGTCTATTAAATTCTGTGAGCCTAACACATTGGTTTTAATATACTCAAACGGTGAATATTCAGCGCTGGGGACTATCTTTAGCGCGGCAGCATGAATAATATGTGTTGCGTCATTGACTGCCATCTGTAACCTGTCTTTGTCCCGCACATCACCAAGCCAGAACCTTAGTCTAGAATCGTTAAATTTGTGTTGCATAAGCTCCTGTTTGTGCTCATCACGGGAGTATATACATATCTTGTCGTAAAAATATTTATGGCCATATTTTTCTACAGTCTTATTTTTTAATAGGTATTCTACAGCCCCGTGACCAAATGATCCTGTGCCGCCTAATATTAATATATTCATCTTTCTAATTTCCCAAAATTATTAATTGCTTCTTGCATAGTCATCCACATTATTTTCATTCTTTCTATAAACATTTCTTTAGTTTCTAGTTTTGTATCCATAGATACAGACAGAGAGAATACTTCTTTAAATTCTTTGTCTCTGTGTATCCATCTAATTTCTTCTATCATTTTTTAACTTTCTTCATTAACTCACTTATTGTTTCTTCTACGTTGTCGCTTAACTCTATTTCCCCGCTTTCCTCTTTGAACCAATTGGATGCGGGCACTGCACCGCCTGTTATGCGCTCTATTCTTTTAGCCATGCGCCAACCCGGTGTCGCTTTGCCATTGGCAAGCATCCAGGGATAGCTATCGGAACAGGGCACAAGCTTCGCAAAAGCCTCGCTGGTGAGGCCATGGCTCTGTAGGTACTCCCGCAGCGTCATGGCTCTAGACCTCGCTGGGCGAGCTTCCTAGACGCGTCTAGGGCATGTCTGGCAGGCATGTGGCGGGGCTCCCCAATCCGAGCGCGCTTGCGGAGCTTAAGCTAAAAGGTTTTATATGAAAGTCAAGCGGGTAGTTGTTCAAGCAGAGCAGTCAAATAGTGTCCGCTTTGATAGTGCTTAATAAAATCTAATTGAGTGTAGTAGCCAAACAGGTCTAGTTTCTTTAGCTCTTTTAGTTCACAACTGAATTTAGCCGAGCGATAATAAGATTTATAGTGCCCCAGCATATGGTTAGCGCTGTTAGAGCTGATAGCGCTCCCCACATAGTATTTATTGTTTTTGTAGGACGCAAATATGTGGTACATGCAACCCTCCTGTTAAAAAGATGCCCGCCACACCTGGGGAGACTTTGCCGAAGGTCCACAGTGTAGCGGGCAAAAGTGCCCGCAGGTATCGGGGGGGACACCTGCGGGCCAGCTAACAGAGCAACGCGGGGGCTGATACTCTGCTAGCCTTTCAATCGGCGGCGACTTGCGGAGAACACCGCCGATCTAGTGACCTTAACCCAAGAGGGTTAAGGAATTGTGTCTAGAACTAGAACAGGTCGGCAAAGCTGTCTGTCACGGGCGCGTCTTTGGCATCCTTTGCCACTGCCTTGGCCGCTTGCTTCTGGACCATCAACTTGTACTCTGCCTCGGCTACGCTGAATACCGGATCGGCTGCAAGCTGTTCCTTGATCCACTGCCTACGCGGTGCAGGCTCCATTGCCTCAAGCTTGGTCTGGAAACGCTGTGACGCAACGTCGGTCCAAGGCGCGATCTTGGGGTTGCCCTTACGCTTGGAATTGTATGCAGACTGCCAAACCCAAACCCATTTCTCGAAATCGAAGGAGCGACCGGGGCCACCTTTGCCCTCGCCACGCGAACTAAACTTGCCAGCAAGGATATTGACGAACAACTCATCGCTGGAAAGCGTAATGCTAGCTGCTGGGTCTGCCTTGTAGGAATTACGCGCGCCAATGTCGAAACGCTTGCCGATACCCTGAGCCGCATGCATCAACAGCATGAGCGGAGGAACTTTGTCCATCGGATAATCTTTGGCCTTGTTGCCAATCCGATCAAGCACGCGAACAAACTTTACGTCATCCGGTACGCGGTCGTGTGCCTCGCCGTTGGCGCCTACATAACTGATCTTCACCGGCCCCTCGGCGCGCTTCTTATCGTCGTCGGCGGCGCCGTTAGTCTTGGGTGCTGCTTGAACTGCCATTGTGTGATGTCCTTTGCTTTAGAGCATGATTGCCCTACAGAGATAGAACCATAATCCTGTAGGGCAGTCAAGCGCTCCACTCAATATTTCTTGGTGCGAAGCTCTTTTATGTCGTCGTGCTCTGCAAGCATGTCCACAACCCTGGATAGAGAGCACACGGGTCTGTGCGGGTTGCGCTCGTCAACCAAGAAAAAAGGCAAGTAGTGCATGCACAAATAATACTCAATAGAGTGTTTAATATATTCTTCGCGGGTGATGTCTCTCTGTACTTTGGTTAGCAAAGGCTTAGCAGACACTGCGCCCGGTATTTGTTTGGTTTCTGCTACACCGTCCACAGTGTAAGCTATACCCTTTTCTTGGCGCATGAATTGAAACTTGGGCAACTCATGCGAGTTCAGGTAATAGCGCAAATTCCCGAGCTTATTAACCGTGCCTGCGGTCATTCTGTTCATAAAGTCCTGTTCTGGACTCTGTTCTTTCTTGGGCGCAAGCCTAACAGGACCAAACGCCTGCGCCAAGAATGCGTCAATGTCATCGTCGGGAGCTTGTGTCTCTGTAGGGTCGCCGGTCATTGTTTTTACTCCAGCCCTATGATCTTGCCATCTTTGAGCTTGAGCGCAGATGGTCCTTTGCGCATCATATCAATCATGAGCGCAAGCTGCTTATCGTCGGGTTTAGTTTCAACCCAACTGTTTAACTTGTCTTGCAGAAAGCTATCCAATGTAGCTTCAAGCACGTTGCAAGCGGCTTGTGAGCGTCCCATGAATTGATTGACGGTGTTAGCGTTGTTCCAGGTGACTTGATGGATCATCTCTAGCAGCGCTGCTATTGCGATTATGCCCGGTATGCGCTGAGACTCCATCACCTCATGCAAGAGTTCCACTGTACTCTCTACATGTGCTTTCTCTGTGTCTGTGGGTTTTCTGGCCCTGATGGTCATAGCTTTGCCCTCCAAACAGCCTTGGTGCTGCCGTCACTATTGGAGCACACTATTGGCCCAATGTCAAGGTATTATATACAACTCGGGGGATCGGTCTAGGCACGAGTTGTATATACGATTAGGGAGCTGGATAGATGTATATACACTCTATGTGATTAAAAAAATAATTAATAAAGTATTAATTACAGAATATAATTTATTATTTACTGTTTATTAACCCATTTAATCTGCTTAGCGATCCAATCTGCAACATATTTTGGCTCTAAATGAATTTCCATTATATGCAACGTTTCGCCTGTATAATGATGTGTAAACTCCAAACGCACAAACATGTGACCGGGCAAGTCACTAGAATTGATAACCCGCGCCCTAAGCTCGAATTGCGTCATCACACGTTCTCCTCGGGCCTCAAGTCAAGCTGCACAGCTAATATTTTGGCCTCGATGATCTGGGCAGGCAACCAATCAACGCAATCCAAATCAGGGATTGTACCCTCGCGCGTGTCACGATAGTTGCGCAACGCGTCATTGATAATCTCAAGCTCACTGTCGGTGAACTGGAGTGTGAGTGTATCAGTCATCACACGTTCTCCTGATGGTTTGAGTGCTTCACAATCATCTGGTTAACCCACGCAACAGGATCACTGAGCATAAGCTTGTCACTACGATGCGCGCCACGAATGAAAACATCGTTAGGCGATATGTCAAGCAACTCGCGAAACTTAGCCTCGCTTTCATCGGATTGAGGCTGACAATCGAATGCGAAGGGGCCGCCATCGCGCGCCGTTCGTTGTGCCTTGTGATACACGTCGCAGGTGCGCAACGCTCTGGTGAACCCTAGATCAGTCAACATATATGTGGCGCGCCCTAGGTCCATTGGGCGCGAGGCTACTTTGACAACAGAGCCATACACTCCCGGATTGTACTCGTTGCCGCGAATATTGAGAACGTACAGGTCAACCGGGCGCACACGCTCCATTGCCAGCACAAAGGCAAGAACAGCAACACCGCGATTGATAATCTCTGGCGCCTTAAGGTCCGCATGAACAGAAGTATTCACATACACAGTTAGCGGCGAGGTGAGAGAAGGCGACTCGACATAGCCGCGATTGAACATACTTTCGGGGTGCCCAGCGAGAACAGCAGGAACGTTCGGCACAAAACCTACAACCGACGGAACAAGAACAGGAACGTCGATTGAGAACACGTTAGACGTTTCCATGTTGTCAATGATGCGCTCGACACGGGCCAGATTGCTCGTATCGCCTTCAACAAGCTTGGTGATATTGGCCTCAACAGAACCGCCAAAGAAAGAGGGTTCTTGGCGCTGTTCACGTTTATACTGCGAAGGAATAGCGGCCAAATGGGCCGCGTAGTCCTCGGGCGCTTCAAAGTGAGAGATTACCGTAGGCATGGCGCGTGCTCCAGCTTGATTGAGTTAGGCCGCGAACAATTCTCTAACAAGTTCGCAATCATTAATCAAGTTACGCGGCGGTTTAACTTGGTCCCATTGGGCATCAGTCATACTTTTGCGGATCGTGCTGCGCATTACTCTGTCAAGCGAAAGCTTGCCTCGTAGCAACGCGGTCCCGTACAGAGTAGCGCGCGGCGTAACCATACAGCCCTTGATTTGGCGCGCGATCACTTGGGCGCGGCAATGACGGACTATTTCAAGCCATGCCGGGTTGTCACACAACGAGGCTTCAAGTGCATCATCAATGGGCCAATCCAACATACACCAGCGATCCATAAACGCTGCATCGAGTTTCATGCGGCCACTGTAATCGTGAGTTCCACCGAGCCCGGTTGTGTTGGCGCCCGCGATGATGATGCAATCAGGGTGCCTCGCGATCATTTTGTCCGGGAATGCGGCAACGCCATTAGCTAGCGCTCCATTAGCCGCGAGCGCTGCGCTGGGGCTGTAACTGTCGCTTTCGTCCATAATGATTGTCCCACCATTTTCCCAGCACTCACGAAACAGGGTTGTTTGGTAGACCCCGTGGCCATCACGATAGCCAAGTATCTGAAACCCTGTCTCCATCGCAGGCAAGCTAAAGAACCGACCCGGTGTGAGTGCTTCGCTTACCATCTTAGCCGCAGTGGTCTTGCCAGTACCTGCGGGGCCGTGCAGCCATACATTCAATCGGCTGCCATCATGATTGCGCGAGTTACACATTGAAATCAGTTCAGGCAAATTGTGATGCTGAACACCCAAGTCACGAAGCACAGCAGGCACGTCCGCATGTTGAGGCTGTTCAATGACAACGCGAACGGGCTGATTGAGTTTGATCGCTTCGACCATGTTCTCTATGCGGCGAAAATTGGTGCCGCAGTAATCTTTCATTGCTACTTCAAGGTTAGCGGCGACCACGACAACGTCAGTCTTCAGCGCGTATAGAGACAAGTCCAGTTCGGGGGATGGGGTTTGCTGGGGCAAGGCTGGCGCTGGGGATGCGTTGTCGGGGAGGGGCGATAGTCCCATATCCGCGAACGGATCGGCTGCCTGCGGGGGAATATGGGGCACCGGGCCATAGTCCTGCGGCTCGGGGGCCGGAGCTGGCGTGGGCTCGTTGTACCAATGCTTTTTATTCTTTGAACCGGGGTTGCGCCCTTTCACAAACGCGCGGCCACCTGTCAATTGATACTGTTGAATTAAGGCGTGGTGCGCACCAGCGATTTGATCGCGACTGTAATTGCGAATAGTCCAATCAGCTAGCTCATAACGATTGTAGTCCTCGGGAACTATGAAATTGTTTGCTGAGGCGAGCCGTTGTGCGATAGCGCGCACATGGCCGTCCTTGAGCCCATCGCTCAAGTAGTGAAGACGATCCGCAGGGTGCTTGTTCTTGGGGTGCATTGTAGTGTGTCCTTCCGCAAGGTTTTAGTGGTTTTAGTCCAAGCTAAGTAATATCATTTAGTGCGGGCAACGGTCAATAAATAATAGTGGGTTTGTGCTCGGCAAATATTGTGCCAAGTTGTGATGAGTATTATATACAACTCGTGGGAATTTTCCCGGTGCCCGTGGCTTGTATATACATTGTTCGCCGCGCGAGCTTGAGCTGAGTTGCACACACAACCAATGGGATAAAAGAAAGGGGAGCTTGCGCTCCCCTAGATCATTTTACGGACGTCCGTAAAATGATCGGTCAGTCTATTTCGTCTAGTATATAGACACCGGGTTGCTGGAGCTTGGCAGCCTTAGCGTCCAGCATGGCCTTGCGGAAGCGAGCACGGTTGAACTTGGGGTTTTCAAGGATCATGAACTGCATGAGAGCGGCGGCGAATTTAGCGTGGGTTTCACTCTCACCCATCAGGCGAGCAATGACAACGTAGTGGCGATGCGCGAAGATTGGAGCTTTAGTGGGCATGGCTGTGTGTCCTTGTGATTGAGTTAGCGGAGGATGCGACGCAAGATCAACAGAATAATCTCGGTGACGAGGCTGTGGCGATGATAGCGGCGGCGATGTGCTGGGGCATAGTGGGCATTGCGGCGGTTCATTAGGTTAGCTCCTTAGCGTGTGATTACAGGCGTCTGCACAAAGGCGTTGCGATGCTGGGCGCGGCGCATCTCTTCAATGGCGTGAACGAGACGGATTACAGCGTCAGCACCAAAGGCTTCGATCATGGCCTCGCAGTCACTCTTGGGGTCAAATATCCCGGTTCTATATGCAATGGCTTTGGGGATGCCGGGTTTCGCGGCTGCTTTGTTCTTGCGAATTTTGAGTTGCAGGATTGCTGGGGTAATAGAGTGCGGCTCTGGTTTGTAGTGAGACATGGTTGCGGCTCCTCAAGATGTTTAGACAAGCAAGAGAGTAGCATGATTCGATTGGGAATGCATTAATTGAGTTAGCGGGCAATGGGGAAAGCTAGCCGGGAGGGTGCGGCAGGGTGACGCATGGGGGCAGTGACACGTCATGACAGATGGGGTGACACGAGGGACAGCCTAGAAAGCGTGTAAAATCAAGGGTTGTGCCACGTATGACACGTTTGCCAGGACTTTTCACATTGCTTACCCTTTCTCCCCCTCATATCCTTACTATACATCGTTTAATTATATTTTTCTCTATTGATATAGAAAACACCTGTCACATCTGTCTTACTTGTCATTTTCCCAATTGGATGCTCGTCTTTTCGCTTGGTTCGTCCCGTCATCTTCGTGTCACTCACCTGTCATTCATCTTACGTTTGGTGAGACGCGGAACAAACCTAGAACGCTGGCGCGGACAACCAACATGCAAATCAAATGTTATGTATAAGCAATTGAACAGTGTAAAAACAAAACGTGAACTCGCGCTACAGAGCGTTTTACAAACTTTATGGGCCATCGTAGCTCAATTAATTCTGTGAAGCCTAGGGCCATCCAGGGCGCGGCAATCGCGTAACTCAGTTACAACACACTATGCAACACGAGCGATTATTATCTATTGACAATGATATTATTATCACACTCACGAAATTGTGATTAGGCGCCTGTTGTATATACATTTGATTCGTTGCGGTGCAGCATCGTATATACAACCTATGTTGCATTGCCGCATAGTTGTATATACATCTCGGCTCTGGGTTGTATATACCCATTCGCATAATGGGTATTATGGAAAATAACGTGTCAACTCATTTATTGTGAGATGTATATACAATTGCTGCGCTGCACACAATGTGTATACAACACAGCGATCGCTGCATTCATATGTATATACAACTATGACTGAATGAGTGGCAGATATGCAACAAGATATATATTTCGCATTCTGGTAAACTTATTGTGTACGTGATAATTATGTTACGTGACATAGTTGCAACTGAATAAAATAAAAATGGTACGTGATATTTTTGCAACGGGCCATCCGATGTTATATATTATTCCCAATTTCCCGCATCTTAAAAACCCTTTAATACAGAACACAAACAACACCGCCTCCCCACTCTACACCAACTCGTCCAACACAATAACTTATGCATCTTAAAATCCCCTATAAATAATACTTCAAAGTCTCTGGATCACTGTGCCCACTCCAATCCACCTCCCACAACCCACTCTCCTTGCTCATAAACTCAATCCCTGCAATGTACCCCAGCCTCACCTCACATATAATATACCCCAGCTCCGCATCCCAGTAATACTCAAACCATGTACTATTACTTAAAGGAAATCTCACCCCACCCTCCCATAGCTATATTGTCCTCTTATTTGCATATTAAAGAAAGTCCCTTGTGAACCAGCACTTTCAAAGGCTTCAGCCGTTTGCGAATCCACTCCATGGAAAACCCATACACCTCCTTTTACAAACGAGACCGTTAGTTCTTTCTTGTCTTCATCGTAGAATATACTAGCTATGGCACTACTCATGACACCGCTCCTATTATTAGCACCGCCGCTCCAAAACCAATCAAAGCCCCAGCCCATCCAAACATTGCCCCTAATCCAGCCCCTATAGCTACAAGGCCAACTATCATCAAGCAGCCCGCGGCTTCCTCTTGATTACTTCTTTGGCTCATCGCCCTTCTCCAGTTTCTTGATACGATCCTCCAGCTGCCCTATCTTGAACGCACAAGATATAATCCCCGCCGCTAAAAACCCTGTTATAATTATATCCATCATCTGACAAACCTCTCCACATATTCCTTGCAGAGCTTGTCAAACTTATCAGCTAAATGCTTTTGGAACGATGTGCCCCCCATACCTATACTATCAGCTGTCTTGATTAAATCATAGAACCCATTGATACGCTCCCTGAGTGCTTCTTTGGTTAAACCTCCTAGTCTGTTCTTAAATTCTAGCTCATCCATTTGATTATTCACCTTCTCTTTTTGCTCAGCTAGTTGCTTTGCTGCTTCTACACACTTTACACACGGATGACTTGGATCACAGTAAGGACATAACATTACTTAGCCCTCCCACTTCCTACATTCCTAACTTCTACTTCTATCTTGTATTTCTTCCTCTCCATCCTACTCTTTAACTCGACATAGTCTGTAGCGTGCTTGCCATCAGCAAACGTAGCTACCACTACATCCTTCTCATCATTTGGATACTCCCCTCTAGTCATTACTTTGTATACAGTCATGCTGCGGTAGCTCATCGCGCGACTCTTTCTATCTCTTGGCTTGGTTAAATAAGCATCCCAGCCGTTGGCTCTGTAGAAGTATCTCATTTTACACCGGCGGTGTACGTTTTCACTTTTTATTCCTTGTAGGCATCCTGAACTGCTCTAGTTCATCTAATAATTCATCAGGGTCTTGTGTAACAATATAGACCTTATTGTTGGTCATTGTGATATGCAAAGCATTTTGTTTGTTCGCTCTTGTGAACTCACTACAGAATTCTACACTAACTATCTGTAGAACATTGATCCAGACCTTGGCGCCTATCTGTATTATCATTTTCATTCCTCTTTTGAGCATAGTCGAAAAAGGGAATGGACACCCCCTTCTCCCCGATCTTAAAAAATTTTCACTCCAATGTCAAGCGAAATCTTCTTGACTTTCACTTACAACTCTAAGCTAACTACTATGGGGCGCCGGATAGTTCGTTAACTGTAGTGCCCCCGTTAACTTGAGCAGTCTGGCGCCCCAACCCCATGGGGCACACAATTCACGAGCGGTTGCTAAGGCAGAGCGAGTGAATAAAATGAATGAACCAGGAGCACAGAACTATGGCGAATATCATCTTGACTATCATTGATTCTAAACATGGTGTTGTGAATACTTCTTATGCGTTCTCAGATGAAGACGTACAGAAGATTTACAGCGCCTATATGCACAACATGACCCCGGATAATATTAGTAAATATGAGGATGCAGTAACTATCTCGGCACAAAATGTAGTAGATAAAGTTTATGACGATCTACTCGGGAGAGTTGTTAGTTTTGTACATGATGAAACAATTCGCATGGCTGTAAAGGAAATGAACATCGCTCCAATACAGGCCCTACAGAAGTTATGAAACTTGAGCGAGCCCGCTTCAAATCCAAACCCAATAATTACTTCAAGCGGGCAGCCGTGGACGTGCTCCATGACAAAATGGTATTCTATGAGTCCCGCGGAACGGACTTATTTGTTGCTCTCAAAAAAGAACTTAAAGATAACGGAGCGGCCAGGGGCGATCTCTTAGTAGCTCTCTCTAAGCAAATTATACACTGTAACGACATGGCGGTAGAGTGCGCACATAAGTTAGCTCCTTATCAGAATGCTAAACTACAGTCCATTGAAGTTAAGAAGAAAGTCACTCATAAATTTGTTATACAGGCCCCCAAGCCTTCCCAAGACCCGGAGCATTGGCTACAGTTGGCTGAGCAAACAAAACTGCTCCCGGCGCCGGAGAAAATATCGTGAGTTTCATATATGACCTGTTCGCTACTTGGGATGATGCGGGCACTACTTATTACGGATTTGCTCTAACCATATCTGACGGCGACGGTGGTGAACCTGTAGCTGGTTCAGAATCTAGAGCAATTAATATTGTCAATGTAGATGAATCAGTATTCAGCGTAGATCAGTATGGGGCTATACGGTTTGGGGCAGACCAATACACCATAGGCGCTGAAGATGGGTTTGTATTCTTTACAGAGGCCGGAGGCTATATATTTGATGCTGCTATAGTTATTGCTGAAAACGGTCTAAACTTTGGCGACGGCACAGGCGCAGTAATTAACAAAGATGACGATAATAATATAATCATAGAAGATGCATCGGGGACTATAGTTGGTTGTGATTTATTTGTTGGTTACAAGGATACAACCAATCCAACAAACATGACAGAAGGATTTCTATTCACTCCACGAACAGCTGGATCGCCCGTTGATACACCAGCAGTAGACTCAGATAGCGCATGCGCTACAGTAGTAGACACAGTAAACGATAAATTATGGTTCTACTACGGAGCGGCTTGGCACTTTATAGACATAACCTAAAGGAGTAGACCGTGGGCACTGTTGAGCCATTCAAGATTAACATTGAAATCACACATGAAGAGTTTAGATTACTGGCAGCAGCGCTGAATACTCATATTAGATATGGCTCACAAAAAGTATCTAATAGTAAGAACGCTGCCCTGGAGCTTAAATCTTCTCTCAACGAGTTCGTTAAAATAAATTCACTGCTTGAGAAGTTAGACAAAACCTATGACACTCAGACTCGCGCGTCCAGACCAAACATGAAGTCGTTGTTAGAACAGATGCCTAAAGTAGTAGAGCCCCCGCCTATCGCAGAGCCGGAGCCCGCGCCCGAGGAAGTTAAGTAATGAGCTATATCTATGCTCTAGAAGCTGTTTGGAACGACGCTGACACGGATTATGTCGGCATTGGTATGAACTTTACCAATGGCGCCGGTGGATCGCCTGTAGCTAGTGAAGACTCTCTATTATTTGCTCTATACGATGATGGCGACGTTGTATTCTCTGTAGATATCGACGGTAACATACCTTATGCTCCTCCGTTTGGTTCTAACTCAGCAACCCGAACTCAAGCAAGTAAAAATGCCGAAGTTGTCAGCGTTAAAGATTTTGGCGCTGTGGGCGACGGGCCTAACACTGATGACACAATAGCCGTACAAAACGCTCTAGATTATATAAAGTCCGTGAGTGGTAGGTTACTTTTCCCCCGTGGTGTATATATGTGCGCTGGTGGGCTTGAACTACTAACAACAGAAGATGTAGACATTGAAGGCGAGGGCTGGTCAAATACTTGGATATGCACGGGGCCGACGGCAGACGTTAGATTATTCCATATTAGTGGCGGCAGGTGCTGCTTACGTAATATCGGGCTCATGGGCTCGGGAGCACAGCTTAATTATTCACCCACGATAGCTCCGAATGATATCTCCGACACAAGTTATGCTCTGCACATTGGCGATCAGGGTACATTCCAGTTAGATAAGTGTCTTGTCTTTGGCGGTTCTAATTGTGTACTCGTCGAAGGTTTTGATTTGCTCTCTAACGATTCTTGGGTTGCCTTTGGTTATGGCACGTCTAACTGGTTACAACGCGGCAACGGTCTGTGGGTTCATAGGCTTAATCTAGATCATCAATATCCCGTTGGATCAACTAGTACCGATTCTGATCCTTGGCAGGCTGGACATGTTTATAGCGCTAATGACCTCGCTGTAGTCGATGGGTTTAATCTTCAGTGCTTAACAGGTGGCACCTCTGCTGGTACAGCCCCAACAATTCTACCGTATTTACAGGAGATAGACGACGGCAGTGTAACTTGGTTACTTGCCTCTAGGGTAGACAGCTCATCATACGAGCAGAACTCAGGCGGCTCCGAGTGCTATCTTAATCTGGTAGATATTACATCTTGTACAGAGAATGCGATTCGTTTTGTTGATGACTTTTCGAGTGTGCCGTCTTATATTAATATGTCTCAATCTATTATAGGTGGGACTATTGGGCCGGCTATGAGTATAAGAGCTGGGCATAGTGTTTTTATGTCTAACTGCTTATGCGGGCCTATAGAGTTTATAGATGATTGGGCAGGCAACGCGTATATATCTCATAATAACATAGGCGGGGGTAACACGGCTATCTATCTAGGAAGCACTGCTGTTAATCATGATTTTAGCCATAATAGGTTCTCCTCGCCTGTTGGCGCAGGTTCAACCGCCATCGAGATTGATGCTGCCACCACAGCGTTAGTCATAGAGAGTAACATCCTTGGTAACTATGCAACAGGTATATCGTTAGTTACAGGCTGTAATCAATATGTCATTGCAAACAATGACGCCTCAAGCATAACCAGTGATCCACTGGTAGACAACGCTAATGGTAACATCAAAACCATCCAGGGTAATCTGGGCATAGATGATATCTTGGGGAACAAGGTTACATATTCAGCGTCTACCACAGACAGAGCTTCATTACAGATTCCCACAGGCGCAGCGCCAACGTCTCCAATAGACGGGGAAATTTGGCGCGAGGACAACACAGACACCGGACTAAAGATCAGAATCAACGGTATGACAAAAACCATAGTTGTAGCTTAAGAGGAGAGTACCATGCCTAAAGGTGCATTCAAGTACAGTGAAATCAGTGGCTCCAAGTGTATGTCTAAATCCCAGGGTATTCTAAAGAGTGCTCAGGGTAAAATGAGTTCAGCGCACGGCGTTGTGCCCTGTAACACCAAAAACAACATGACCATTAATGCTGGTAATGCTGTTGGCCATGGCTGTCGTCCGTTTCGCAGTGGACTATTACCCACAGCAGCTCCCGGTCATGGTGCTGGACATAAATCACAGCCCAAGGGACATAAGTAATTATGGCTACTAGACCTGCCGATTACGCGCCAACAGTTCAAGACTTCTTTGCTATATCAATCGCTGTTAACACTGTTGCAAGCGCTAGAGCGGCAGGTGTAGGCCCGTTTGCTGGACTATTCTTTAGAAGCACATCGTCTGTAACTGTTATCTCTCCAACGGGCGTGTCTATGGTGATGGACGCTGTCAATAAGAATACAGTTCTTTGGATTAGCGGGAATTTTGTCAGTGTTCTCGCTACGACAACCAATGTATTTGGAGTGATTTAACTATGGCAACCCGTCCTCCCGTTTATGCGCCAATTGCGTTTGATTTTTTTAACATTACAGTCAGTTGTAGCACTGTAGCGAGTGCCCGAGCAGCCGGTGTAGGTCCATTTGCTGGACTATATTTTAAAGTTAGCTCATCGGTGACTATTATTTCGCCAACTGGCGTCTCGTTAGTAGTAGATAACGTCGTCAAAAACACTATGCTCTGGATCAGTGGTAACTATTTAGGTGCTATCGCTACGGCAACCTCGCCCTATGGAGTAATCTGATGTCCCCTCGCAAGTCTGTACCCAAGGGAATCGACCCCGCCTATCCAAATGAGAACTTTGTAAAGAGTTCTTTCATCAACAAAGGCCAAACCGACGATTATTACGAGTATTTATGGAACTCTCCCGGTAATTATGGTCGTATTCCCGTCTCAGAAAAGGCTAAATCCTCCGGTTATGGTCATTCTATTGGCCAAAGAGCCGGAAAACTAAGATTATCGGGGACTAAGGGGGCGCATAGGATAGGGAAACGTGGTTAATACTCCCTACAGCGCACCTACTTTTGGCGCTCCAGCAGTTGACGGAATTATGATTAGTCCGTCAAATAGCACTACTTTAAACCCAATTATCCGAGGATTCTATGTAGGGTCAACCGGGGACGTCAAAATTCGCACTCCAGGTGGCACAGATATAACATTTGTGAATATCCCTAGTGGGTATTTCATGCCCTGGTGCGCGGATAAAGTTTATTCGACCTCTACCACTGCATCAGGGATAGTAGGAGCACTATAAAGTGGGTGGCCTAGCCATAGGCACTGGCCTAACTCTTGTAGAAGTAGCCGTTAGACAACGCCCAGGCGCAGGCGGGCCGCCTGTAGACCCCACAGACCTCTTGGATAGGTTCGGAGTACAGATTTACGATAGGTTTGTAGAGAAGATAAAGACCAGAGTACCAGGACCATAAAAGCATGACATTTATCTATAATATGGCTGATACGTGGAACGCCATCGGCACCACGTTTAACGCCATTTATATGAACGTGAGTGACGGCGCCGCTGGTCCAGCGGTGGGTGCGGCTGCGTCTAGAGCTTTTAGACTAGATAATGATGGCACACCTATATTTGAAGTAGACATTAGTGGAGCGTTTGTAGGTCAGAACTTTGCCGCCATAGGGAATTATGCTAGTTTTACTGAGATTACGTTTTCTCCAGGCGATCCAACGTTTGAAAGTACAACGCCTTTAGCTGATTTTCCAGTTGTATTATTGCTAAATAATCATTTTAGCGGGGATTTAAGTGGTAAGACTATTGCTGGACTTATGACATCTAATAATGTAAAGCACACAGGGGTAGTTAGTGGTAATAATATTATAGCATCTGATAATTTATTTGCTATAGCTAGTGATTCAACAGGGGACTTCAATGAGCTTACAGGGGGAGTGTATGAAGTATATAATTTAGGGTCAGGGAATATAAATACACAATTTGGTTTTGTGGGCATAACTGGTAATTATGGAGATAACGGCACAGTAACAAATCAAAAAGGTCTATATTTAATAAATTTAATGATCCCGGAGGCTGGAGATACGGCAACAACTACAAATATGTATGGCGTACACATTGATTCTCCTTTTGTAATTCCTGTAGACGGTGTTTTACATAACAACTATGGTCTATATGTATCAGACCAATCCGGCATAGCCGATACTCTCAACTACAATATCTATAGCGAGGGCGATGGGATAAATTGGTTATCTGGTTGGGTGCAGGCTGGTGGGTTTCTGCCATCGGATATTTCAGTAGATAATATAGACACAAAGTTTTCAGTATCCAGAGTATTTAATAATAACGTCCCTGCTGTTGATTTGGTAGAAGGAATAACTTGTTATATCTCAGTCAGTGATACTGCAAATCCTGTAGGTACTCCAATATCTGCGGCAGACATTAGAGTATTTATTCTAGATACAAATACTCAAGATGTATTTTATGCCAGTGGAACAAGCAACACATTGGTTAATAATTCTGCTAGCGGCACAGTGGAAAATCTTATAGGTTTTAATAATTCCATAGGCAGCGAGTCTGGTGGTACTACTAATACTATGGTCGGAGTTCAGACCGAATCTGTAGCTGGTGGGGATGGTGTAGTAGATTTAATGAAAGGTTTTAATACCGCAACAGGGTTTGTGGGTACTGTTGCTGTTACAGACTCTATAGGGTTTAATATAGAATCTCCCGATATAGAAGATACCCCAACAATAACTAACAACTATGGCCTCTATATAGAAGACCAAGCAGGAGTAGCCGATACTCTCAACTACAATATCTATAGCGAGGGGGATGGGATAAATTGGTTATCTGGTTGGGTGCAGGTGGGAGGGGCTCTGCCATTTGATGTTACAGGTATTGATGTTCTTCCTAATCTATCTGTGGCAAAAATTTATGTAAATGATACCCCTATAGTTGAGTTAAATGCCGGAGTATCTGTTAATATTTCGTATAGTGATACTGCCAATGCACTAGAAAATATAGGGGCAATGTTCAACACAGTTAACATTCCAGCTACTCACACACAAAATATTGGATTTCTGTATGGTACTTCTAATTTTATGAGTGCTGCGCCTACCAGTGGAGATATAGATGAGTATGTAGGATTTAATAATGAAACTGAGTACGTAGGCTCGGGCACAGTAGGTGCTATATCCGCAGTTAGAAGTTTTGTAGCTATAGATTCTGGCAGTGTAGGTTTTGCGGCAGGTACAAATAGTGAAATATTTTTTAGCGGCACTGCGGCTGTAGTTGACGCGTTTGGAATGGTAATATCTACCCCAGGCGTAGAAGATACCCCAACAATAACTAACAACTATGGCCTCTTTATTGGCGATCAATCCGGCATAGCCGATACTCTCAACTATAATATCTATAGCGAGGGGGATGGGATAAATTGGTTATCTGGTTGGGTGCAGGCTGGCGGGCACCTACCGTCGGAGGTCACAGGAGATAGTATAGATTCAGCTCTGTCTTCTGTAAGGAAGTTTGTTGATAATGCTCCAACAGTAGATACAATTTCAGCAGGATCATTCTACGTTTCATTAAGTGAAACCACTCACGCCATAGGTAGTATAACCTCGTTGGATACCCGTGTCTATGTACCAACTACAAATACACAAGATATAGAATTTATAACAGGAACTGGAAACTTTTTAGATATTCAGCCGGTAAGTGGACTTATTGAGCTTTTGTTTGGTGTCTATCAGGAAGTAAATTATGGTGGTGGTGGTACGCTCGGTGAGCAAACCGGAATTTTAAGTCTTATAGGGGCGGATGGTGGAACAATAGGAGAAGTTTTTGGTATTCACAGTGCAACAGGAGTCAGTGGTACTACAGTTGTTGAACGTGTAACAGGTATAAATATAAGTCTTGAGATAGACGATACTCCAACCATTGCTAATACTTGTGGTCTATTTATTGGTGGATATGGTAGCGCAGGTACTGTTTCTAACTATAACATATTCTCTGAAGGCGATGGAAGCGAGGGGTTTAATCTATTCCAAGCCCAAACGGGGTTTGGTAATTATGGGACTGATAAAATAATTACTTACTATCCTGGCGATCCTATTTATGCTGATCCGCAGCCTAATCCCCGAGGATGTATCATAATTAATAACTATTACGAAGTAGACGGTGCGTTTGAGGACAATATACTTGATTTTGCTGTGTTTACAGGAATAAAACATACAGGTTCAGGCGAACCAGGTTTCTCAAGTATTAGACAAGAACCCACAATTAATTCTGACTCCACAGGGACTTTTGACTACATAAGAGGTGGGTATTATAATGTAACTAATTTTGGCCAAGGTAATATAGGCGACGCAGCGGGCTTGTTTATTAGCGTTGGTCAAGTTGGCGCCGGAAGCATGACAAATATGTTTTCAATTGCAGCAGGAAATGCAATTGACGCTACCACAGAAGCAGCTGCGGTTGAGAATTTATATGGAATTCGTATAAGTGGCCCTGAATTAATTGGTGTAACAGATATAACCAATAATGTTGGCTTGGAAGTACAAAGCCAAGGTGGCATAGCTAGTGATAGCAATTATAATATATTATCCTACGGACCGGGGTTTAATCTATTTCAAGACACAGTTGGAGTAGGGAACACTGTAACTGACACTACTAGAACTTTTGCTCCTGGCGATCCACTGTATGAAGAAGTTTTAGATATTGACCCAGGAACTAGAGGAATAATAATTAATAATTTTTATAATGGTGATTTTAGTGGTGAATCTATTAGTGATATTGAAATATTTGCTGGCATTAAACACACAGGGGCCGGGGAATCAGACTATACAGCGCTAGGCATGGAACCAACTATTAATTCTGATTCTACTGGAGATTTTGATTTTATGAGAGGTGCGCAATACCAGATTACAAATAGTGGTGCAGGGCATATAAACGTTGGCATGGGTATGTTTTGTCGCGCGGCGAATAGAGGCGCGGGGATTATTGGCGATCTTAGAGGGGTTGTAGCATCGAATGTAATTGATGCCTCTGTAGAAACAGCGGAAGTAGTTACTCAAACAACTCTACTTGTAGTTGCACCAGAGTTAACTGGAGTTACGACTATAACTGATAACTATGGCCTCTACATAGGAGATCATTCTGGGCAGGCTAGTGGAGATAATTTTAACATTTGGAGCCAAGGCGCCAGTAGCGAGAATTTATTCGATGGTTTAATACAAACTGGTTCACTTCGTATAGACCAAGCGCCTACAGCCAACATAAGCGCTGCAACAACCATTACCAGTGGCGCCGATAGCGCTACTAATCTAGGGCACAGAGTAATGATAAATCTCAATGGCGTAGACTATTGGATACCCTGCGGGACTACACCTTTCTAGGAGGACAAAATGACAGACCACACAGTAACTATCACCGACAAACTTAAACTAGCAGCACTCACAGCCGCCAAAGACGCCTATAATGATCGTTTGGTAGCTAATAGGCGTCGCCCTGGTTCGCCAAATGTAAATACCCCCGTAGAAGACTTACCGGGGTATTTAGCCTCAAACGAGGCTTATATACAGCTGCTCATAGACCGTGAGGTACAAAAGTACCTTGTTCAGTTTGGCTATGACCAGCGAACCATCGACAAGAAACAAGCAGAGTTAGACTCCCTCAAGGCCAGGATGAGTAAAGCCAATGAAGATTAAACTAGAACTCGACCAAGCAGTGTTCGGTAATCTTAGAACTTTGGTGATTGCTGGAGTTAAATCTACACAGACACCAGAGAGTGCTATCTTTGCCGGAGCCCAAATTCTCCAGCTATTAGATCAAGCCATGGAGAACTCTAAGAAAACTCCCCCCAAACCCACAATAGTAAAGAATGAAGACTAAAGACCTAGAAGAGATCAAATATAACGTTGTTTGGGAGCCCCAGCCTAAACAATCTTTATTAATCTCTTGCCCTATATTTGAATGTCTGTTTGGTGGCGCGCGTGGCGGCGGCAAGAGTGATGCTGTGCTCGGTGAATGGGCGTGTCATGCTAATGAATACGCCCAAAATGCTATAGGGCTCTGTGTAAGGCGCTCTAGAACACAGTTAGTAGAGCTTATAGAGCGCTCTAAAGTGCTCTATTTACCTCTTGGGGCGACTTTTCACGTTATAGAGAATATGTGGAGGTTCCCCAATGGCGCAAGACTTAGGTTCGCGTATCTTGAAAGCGATAGTGATGCGATGGCCTATCAAGGTCATAGCTATACCCGGGTGTATGTTGAGGAGATGGGTACGTTTCCGAACGAAGCCCCAATTATGAAGTTATTAGCTACACTTCGCTCTGGCGCAGGTGTACCCTGTAGGTTTATAGCCACAGCTAATCCTGGCGGCCCAGGACATAGTTGGATCAAACAAAGGTATATAGACCCCGCTCCTATGGGGTTTAAGATACTCCCTACAGAGTTTGAGAATCCGTTCACTAAAGAGAAAATCTTCAAACAGAGGATCTTTATACCATCTGGAGTGCAAGATAATAAGTTTACAAACAACGCAGATTACATAGGTAACCTGTACATGGCTGGAAACGAAGAATTAGTCCGAGCATGGTTAATGGGTGATTGGAATGTTATGCTCGGCGCATTCTTCCAAGAATGGGATGTTCGAAAACATGTCATTAAATCCTTCGTTCCTCCGAGGAACTGGACTCGCTTTATGTCTATGGATTGGGGTTCTGCTAGCCCCTTTAGTATTGGATGGTGGTGTGTGGTGCCCGATGAGTTTGACGTCGGACTCGAAATCAATTCTAATATGTGGCGTTTGTTCCAAGACCCCACAATGTTCAAAGATGGAAAGCTATTATTACCAAAGAACGCTATTATTAGGTATAGAGAATGGTACGGTTCCAGAAGAAATCCTAATAATCCTAAAGAAGGAACAAATCAGGGATTAAAGCTCACTGCTGAAGAAATAGCTGACGGCATAGCTACTAGAGAACTACAGGAGCCAAGGAATGAGTACGGGAAAGCTAGAATTGCCTACCGCGTTATTGACCCTTCTGCCTTTAAGGAAGACGGTGGACCCAGCTTTGTGGAAAGAATGGGGAATCACAGAGGGGTATACTTTAACCGAGCGGATAATTCACGCGTATCAAAAAACGGTGCCATGGGCGGCTGGGACCAACTTAGAGCCCGACTCAAAGGCGACTCAGAAGAAAGACCTCTAATATACTTCATGGACAACTGCGTTGATGCAATTAGAACTCTACCGGCGTTACAACACAATGAAAACAAGATGGAAGATGTTGATAGCACTGGCGAGGATCACGCCCCCGATGAAATTAGATATGCTTGTATGTCTAGGCCCTATCATCGTCCTACACAAGTGGATATAGTTCGAAAAATCTTTAAGCAGAAAGAAAACACCAGTATGGTGATACATGATGTCCTAGGCGACCTGGGGTCCGAGGAAGACTATGTGAATATCAACAGGGCGAGGGTATAGGTGCCGAGTAATATGGATGTTTTAGGTATGTTAGCAGGTTATGTACCACTACCTAAAGAAAAGTGGGATCAGAGATTAGTTGTGCCTCAAAAAAGACAATATATGCAAATGCCAGAGGGTAAAATTCTTCCTGATTTACACGATGATACACGCGGTAAAGAATATATGCCGGAATATTTTATGCGGGATCAACATTTTAGGAACCTAGGCGAACACGGGGATGTTAATATAGCCCAAAGATTGCCAACTTTAGGCTTACCGCCGCCTCCAGAGCCCGATCCAGAGTGGCACCGTAGAGTAGTGGACCCTAAAGGGCAACAGATGATGAATATGCCCGAAGGCCCTGTTTTACCAGATTTACACGAGAATATGCCGTCCACAAAGCCTGAAACACCATGGGAATTGAATAAAAACTTAATGTTAAATAAACGGGGGCTGACTGACATAGACAGTAATATTAACATCTTGAGGATGTTATATGGACCCCGATAGCATCTTAGACTACTTAAAAAATAAACAAATAATGGATCAGGCTAATGCTATTGGCCAGAATCGTATGGGGCTGCCTAAGCCCCAACAGACAGATAGCCCGTGGAAAGACTTCTTAATAAATTCTATGGGGGCTATAGGTAATTTACCTTTCGCTAAAACAGGTGGCGCATCTAAACCGTATACACCACAGGCTGCACCGCCTCCACAATTAGGCCCTCCCGCGCCTATACCGGGGCCATCGGGAGTTGCAGGAGGTAAAGACTTTGGTATAATGGACGGTGTTTATTCCAATATTCATAATCCTCGTTCGGCTCTAGATATTAAAGTACGTGCGCCGGAAGGCGCTATTAAAGACACTCTAGGCGGCCCAACAGTAAATGCTCGTGGCATAGCCGAGAATTTTAATAGACCCACTCCTAAAGTTAATGATGTAATAGACGTTTTAACTAAAGAAGGCTTAGATATAACTAAAGTTCATGATTCTAAAGCTGGTACTTCATATGTATCTGCTAAAAGCCCCCGCAATCCAGATGTTGATAAAGTTAGAGTAAGGGTGCCTCTTGATGAGCACGCGGCTGGACGCGTAGGAACGGATCACGAAGTCCCCGGTAATTTCTTTGATTTAGGCACCAAGAGAACAAAAGCAGGTAATAAAAATAGCTTATTCAATAGGAATAGGCTAGGTGAGCATTTTGGCGGTGGCGATCCTGATGTCTTTAGAGATGCTATTAGACATAGATTTACTACGGGGCTAGTATCAGAAGGTAAAGAGCCTAGATACTATAAGTCAAGACAAGAATCAGATGGTATTCCACCCAAGCCAGAACATATAGACGATATGATTGATAGGGTTTTGGCTGAAGGCAATCAACCAACAGTCACTAAACCAAAACCAGAAACACATCCAGGGTTTGATTGGTCGCCGGGACAAAAACAACCAATTAGTGTTGAGCCTCGTAGGGCAATAGCTGAATCGTCTAAACCAATGATTTATACAAGTAGAGACCCGTTGCCAATAACAAAACCAAGACCTCCAGCTAATGAAAATCCCGCCCCTAAATCCAATGTAATTGACGCTGAAGGTGATTTCTTTGTCAAATCAGCTATGGATAAATTAAAAGCAGCGCTGCCGCCTGACCCGATTGGAGGTCATAAACCCGCACAGAACGCACAGGAAGTAGAGAATTTTCTTAAATTCTTAAGGGGCGAAGGGCCGCACCTACCAGCAAATAGTCCTACGGTAGAATCTTTTAAGGGGCCTCCCGTAAAAACACCTCTCTCTAAAGTAGAAGCCCACGATTTATCATACCACAAAGGCGATGTAGGGCCTCTAACTGAGCATGTACAAAGAGATATGAACGTTTTGCATAAAGATGAATTTCCCAACATGAGAACACCTGGGGAGGCTATGAGGCCATACACTAAGAGTGATAATGGTCAAGATATTGCTTCATTTGGATGGGGTAAAAAAGCCGCTAATACTGGTGAATATCCAAAAGATCCATTGATAACTAAGTTAGAACAAACACAGCAGGGCAGATATAGTTTAGCCTTGACTGATCAAAAATTAAAAGCTAAGGGCATAAATCCAGAAGGTATGAGTTACATACAAAAGATCTTAAAGTTAAGAGAGTAATAAATGCCACAAGTTTCAATTAACCCTTCTGATGACGCTGGTTTCTCTGATAATCAGAAGAAGATCAAAGATATAACTAAAAACAAACAAAAAACGGTTAAACCTGGAGATAATGTAATCTCCCGGAAGCTAGCTTCATTTTGGAAAGAGCAAGTTAACTCTTTCGATGAAGCTAATTCTAATTGGCTGAAGAAGGGGAATAACGTCGTAAGGCGCTATCGCGACGAGCGCAACAAGACCGAGACTGACGGCCAGCGTAAAATGAACATACTCTGGACAAACGTTCAGATTATGAAGCCCGCTATTTATTCTAATCGCCCCACACCCAATATTGACCGTACTTTCCTCGATAAAGACCCCACGGGCAAGCTCAGCGCCAGGATGTTAGAGCGCTCTGTCAGAAACGAGTTGGAAGATGATACTTTACACGAGTCCATTGGACAGGCTGTGTTGGATTATCTTTTGCCAGGACGTGGCCAAGTATGGGTACGATATGAGCCGGAAATAGGCCAGGGACCGTCTATTAGTTCTGCCATGGAAACAACCATGGAGGATGAACTAAATAAGATAATGAATGACGGTAAAGTCAAAGTAGATGATACTCCTGAAGAAGATAAGCTAGAAAGTGACAATTCTCAGATATTAACCGAGCGTGCGCCTGTAGACTATATTGACTGGCGTGACTTTAGGATGTTCCCCGCTAAAGCTCGCACCTGGAAAGAGGTTCAAGCTGTTGGTAAAAAGCTCTATATTTCTAAAGAGGAAGCACTTGAGCGTTTTGGCGAGGAAATTGGCGAGAAAATGCGCCCGGATACTTCCCCAGAGGGCAGTGACCGTCAGCGCGCTATGTTTAGCGACACAGCAATATTTCAAGATCTTAATGAGCGATCTATCGTTGTCTATGAAATATGGAATAAAACCGATAAACGGGTATACTGGATTAGCACTGGTTACGATTATCTTTGCGACGTTGTTAATGATCCGCTTAAATTAAAGGGTTTCTTCCCTTGCCCGAAGCCTCTAAGCGCTACTTACACTAATGACACGGTTATCCCTGTACCGGATTACTGTGAGTGGCAGGATCAGGCTATACAGATAGATGAGTTAACCCAGCGTATAGCCCTCCTAGCCCGCGCCTGTAAAGTAGCAGGCACCTACGACGCTGCAAATGGCGGTTTAAGAAGGATTCTTAGTGAATCTGTAGAAAACCAGCTTATTCCCGTTGATAATTGGGCTCTACACGGTGAAAAAGGCGGTGTACCGGGCTCTATTAGCTTCTTACCTTTGGATCAAATCAGAGAAGCTATTAAGGTACTCCAGGAAGTCCGCCAACAGGTTAAACAAGACTTAGATGAAGTAACTGGTCTAAGCGATATCTTAAGAGGGACAACCGAC